>CEUZ01097149.1_pt1 | contig 14248 bp, 18 predicted proteins | sample 361511 | NCBI WGS metagenome assembly CEUZ01 (sample SAMEA2622822, study PRJEB7988) | marine metagenome | biome: marine biome (ENVO:00000447); feature: surface water layer (ENVO:00002042); material: "saline water (ENVO:00002010), including plankton (ENVO:xxxxxxxx)" | depth 5 m
CGATGGTGCTTGCTCTGGCAATCCGGGTCCAGGTGGTTGGGCTGCCATAATACTTGTGGATGATGAAATTAAAAATCAAATCACAGGAAGTGAAAAAAACACAACAAATAACAAAATGGAGCTTTTAGCTCCGATCAAAGCAATTCAAAAATTTAAAAAAAAATCAAATATTATAATTTATACCGACTCCACCTATGTTAGAGATGGCATCACAATTTGGATAAAAAAATGGGAAAAGAACGGATGGAAAACTGCTTCGAAAAAACCTGTTAAAAATAAGGAGCTATGGAAAAAATTAAAAGACTTAACATCAATACATTCTATTAAATGGATTTGGGTTAAAGGCCACGCTCAGAATAAATATAATAATCTTGTTGATGAACTCGCTCAAGGAGCTATAAGAAGATAAATGATTAAACAAATTCCGAGTAATAAAATTAAAGACTTTATAAAAGAGAATCCAAAAAGTGTTTTGCTAGATGTAAGAACAGAAGAAGAGTGGGATCAAATAGGAAAACCTGATGGAGATAAAGTTGGAATTAAAACATATTTTTTATCATCGCAGTTTCAAGGAAGAATTATTAATGAAAATTTTGTAAAAGAATTCGAGAATTTGAAAATCGATAAAAATTGTGAGATTCTTGTAATGTGTGGATCAGGCAATAGATCACAGAGAGCAGCAGAATTATTAAGTGAAAAAGGTTTTAAGTGTTTAAATGTTTCTGACGGTTTTAGAGGTGACGGCGGAGAAAAAATTGGTTGGAAAAATAATCAGCTTCCAACTAAATAATTAAAATTCATTTAAAAAATTTTCTGCTGCAGACAATTCACAGTTTGCGGTTTCCTTTTCTTCCTCTATTTTTTTCACAATTCCATTTTCTAATAGCATTGTATATCTATTTGATCTAATTCCTAAACCTTTTGCTGACTTATCTACCTCGGCCCCGATAGCTTTCGTAAATTTACAGAATGGATCTCCCACCATTAAAATTTTATTACCTACTTTTTGATTTTGACCCCAGGCTTTCATTACGTTTGGGTCATTGACTGCTAAACAAATTATTTTTGTAATTCCCTTTTTTTTTGCCAAATCATAATTTTTAACATAACCCGGCAAATGAATTGCTGAACAAGTTTTCGTGAAAGCCCCTGGCATTCCTAAAACTATTACTTTTTGATCTTGAAATAAATCATTTGATGAAATTTTTTTTAATTCGTTTGACTCGTCCAAATAAAAAAAGTCGTTTTGAGGTAATTTATCACCAGGTTTTATTTTCATGATATTTTTTCTAATATATAGTGTTTAACATCACTTAGTTTATTATCTAAAATATCATAATTTTCTTTTTTATCCATTAAATGTGCTATTTGTTTTGGGATTTCAACTTGTTGTGATGTTGCCATCTTAATTGTTTCTAAAAATTTATATGGATGAGCTGTACCCAAAATTAAAATTTTAGAACCATCTTTTACATAATTAGAAGCTCCAACTGCAGTAGCTGTATGGGGATCAAGTACGAAATTATGTACTTTTGAAAAACTTTTTATTATTTCAATAGTTTCTTTGTCATTTATTTTTTTAGCAATAAAATCTTTTTTTATAAAAGCTAACTGCTCTTGGTTTAATGAAAAAGAACCTTTAGATTTTAAATCATTCATAAAAATCGATACTTGTTTATCATCTTCGTTGAGAACATCAAAAAGTAATCTCTCAAAATTGCTTGATATTTGTACATCCATACTGGGAGACAAAGATGGTTTTACTTTAGTTGGTTTATATTCTCCTGTGTTTATAACCCTCTCTAAAATATCATTTTCATTAGTAGCTACGATTAATTTATCAATTGGTAGTCCCATTTTTTTTGCAACATATCCAGCAAAGATATCTCCAAAATTACCAGTTGGAACTGCAAAACTAACTTTTTGATTTTGAAGCTTAAAATAAGAGTAAAAATAGTAAACTATCTGACAAATTATTCTTGCCCAATTTATAGAATTAACGCCTGACATATTAATTTTTTCTCTAAAAGTATTTTCAGTAAACATTTCTTTTACAAGTTTTTGGCAATCATCAAATGTTCCCTTGATAGCTACGTTGTAAACATTGTGAGATCCAATAGTTGTCATTATTTTTCTCTGTATCTTTGAAATCTTATTATGTGGGTGTAAAACAAAAACATTTATATTTTTTCTTTCATTTAAAGCGGCTATGGCGGCCGAACCTGTATCACCAGAGGTAGCGACAATAATATTTACTTTTTTATCTGAGGAAATATTGAGCTCGTCATATATGTTTCCAAGGACCTGCATTGCTATATCTTTAAATGCAAGAGTTGGTCCATGGTAAAGTTCTATTAAATTTAAATCTCCAAATTTTTTAATTTTTATTACTTCTTTTGTATTAAAATTTTTGTAAGATTTTTCTATAAGATTTCTTAATTTATTTTTTTCGAAGGAACTTGAACAAAAATTGAACAGAATTTCAGTTGCGAGATCAATATACCCTAAGTCACTTAATTTTTTTATTTCTTCTCCATTGTACCTTTTGATTTTTTTAGGAATAAAAAGGCCACCATCTGGCGCTAATCCTCTTAAAAATATTTCTTTAAAATTAAAGCTTAAATTTTTATTCCTGGTGCTTATATATTCCACTAGTTAGACGATTTCTGCCCTTTTTTAAAATATTTTTTCCAGGACGAATTTAAAAGTCCCAACAATACAAATGAGAGCACAATAATTAATAAAGCATTCTGTCCACCTGAGGTTTCTGATATACAAACTGCACAAGCTGTTAAAACTTCAGAATTTATTATTTCTATTGTCATTTTTTAAAAAAAACAAATTGAATTATAGCTTCTTTTATATTCTTTGTCACATTTGGGTCAACTAATAAAACAAGCGTGTATTTTTCTTTTTCTTTCGACTTTAAAGTCTGTTCCTCGTAACAAAAACAGTTAATTTTAGTCAAATAATCTTTTAGTTCGCTTGGATATACCTGAAAGGTTGCCATTCCAGACACAGTTTTGTTTCCTAGATTTTTAACTGTATAATTAATATTGTTAATTTCGCCTGGTTTAATAATTATTTCTTTTTTTTCAGTTTCGAACTTAAATGGCAAATCTTTATGAACACTTGTTATTAGCTTAATTTTGATATTTGTTTTTTCAATACTTTTATTTTGTAGTAAAAAACTAGACATTATCAAAATGGTCAAACTTAATACTAAAAAACTTAATAAAGTCTTATTTTGAATTTTTTTTTTAGACAATTTTATCCATCAAAATTACTACAAAAATAATGAATAGATAAAAGATTGAAAAACCAAATATTTGTTTTGCAATTTTCTTTTCTATTCTGGACTCCTTAGTTTTAAAAAGCTTATAGCAAATAAAAATATAATATAAACTTAAAGGAAATGAAAAAACTAAATAAATCAATCCTGTAAAATCAAAAAAAATAGGAGATAAAGCTACAGGAAATAATAGAATTGAATAAATTAATATATTATTTTTGGTCGCTTGGATTCCAGAAGTTACCGGAAGCATCGGTATTTTTGCTTTTTTATAATCATCTGACTTGTACAATCCTAATGCCCAAAAATGCGAAGGTGTCCATATAAAAATAATTAAAAATAATATTATTGGCTCAATATCTATTCCTCCTGTTGCAATGGACCAACCAATTACTGGAGGAAGTGCTCCAGCTGCTCCACCAATTACAATATTTTGAGGAGTTTTTCGCTTCAACCATATTGTATAAATAAATACATAAAATAGTATTGTTGTAGCCAATAAAATAGCAGCTATTAAGTTAGAAAAAAAATACAAAGCTAAGACAGATATAATAGATGTTACTGTTCCGAAAATAAGTGCTTGATTCTTAGTTAGCCTTCCTGTTGGTATAGGCCTCAAACATGTTCGCGACATTAAAGAGTCTAAGTCAGCTTCATACCACATGTTAAGAGCGCCGGCAGCGCCAGAACCTAGTGCAACTGCGAAGATTGAAAGGCAAGATGTTAAAATATCAACTCTTTCTGGGGCAATAATCATTCCAACAATACATGTGAATACAGCAAGAGACATTACTCTCGGCTTCATTAAATCAAATAATGCCTTTAGATAATTATTACTATCTATCTTAAATTCCCTACTTTTAGTTTGAGTATTAAACAATTTGATCCTCTATAAAGTTATTCTCCAAGAACGAAGTAAATAAGTCTTGTGAAAACTGTGTATTTTCCCTCTGCTACCATTAGACCAACAAAACATGCTATTGCAGTCATTGGCCAGAGCAAAACATTCACTAGAGCATATCGTTCCCAAAAAAGGTGCATAAAAAATGCCATTATTAAACCAGCTTTTAAAAACATGAAAAATAAAATAAGTGACCACCTAAGCATGCCCTGAAATTGGTACCAATCAACCATGTATGAAAAAAAACTTAATACAAATAGCAGTCCCCAAATCCAAAGATAAATACCTATCTTGTGTGTTGTATTTGATTTCTCTTTTTTTTTATCTATTTCCATTTTTTTACTTATAATATTACCTTACCAAAGATAGAAGAATGCGAAAATAAAAACCCAAACTAAATCCACAAAGTGCCAATAAAGCCCAAGTATCTCAATTGCAACATAATCTGACTTCATGGTAGTAAAAAAACCACGTTTGCCTGTGTCAAAATCTCCTCTGAAAACTTTTCTTGCGAAAATAAATAGAAATATTACACCTATTGAGACATGGGTGCCATGAAAACCGGTTATCATAAAAAAATAGGATCCAAATTGACCTGCACCAAATGGGTTTGACCATGGCCTTACTCCTTCGTGAATTAACTTAGACCATTCATAAGCTTGCATTCCTACAAAAGTTAATCCGCCAATAGCTGTTGCAAAAATAAACCAGCCGCACATTTTTTTATTTTTTTCATATCCATATTTTACTGCGAGCGCCATGGTTCCGCTGCTTGTAATAAGTACAAAGGTCATAATTGCAATTAGGAGTAAAGGTACCGGAACTCCCATAAAATCTAGAGAGAATACTTCGCTTGTATTTGGCCAATCAACTACGGTTGAGGCTCTACCCTTCATATAAGAAATTAAAAAGCAGCTAAAAATAAATGTGTCACTTAAAAGGAATATCCACATCATTGCTTTTCCCCACTGAACACCTTTAAAGGCAGTTTGGTCTGAGCCTAGATCACTAGGTACGCTTTTCCAACCTTTGGGAAGATTTTCTAATGATGAGTCCGACATAATTAATATTCCTTAACTTGATAACATCAATCCAAAAAGTACTAACCAAACAGCTAATAAAAAATGCCAGTAAATTGCGCAAATTTCAATTAAATTATTAATCTCCTCTTTTTTTAAACTTCTTGTGATGAATTTTGAAGTTGTTTTTCCCCAAAAATATATTCCTCCAATAATATGAAGGCCATGTATAGTAGTAAATAAATAGAAAAAAGCATTAGCAACATTGCTTGTAGCATAATAGCCGTTATGCATTAGTTGATACCAAACTATAAGTTGACCAATTAAAAAAGAGTATGCTAGAAAACCAATAAAATATAGACTGTTTTTTGTTTTATCATAAATTTCTTTCTTAGCGTATTTCGTTGTCTGATGAAAAACTAAACTACTTATTACTAAAATTCCTGTATTCAACCAAAGAAGCCAAGGCTCTGGCATGTTTCTCCAATCGCTTACAAGCATTCGATCTGAATACGCAACTACAAAAAGTGAAAACAAAACTGTGCTGGCAGCCATAATAGTTTTTAGGCCGAGTTTTTGTTTTGTTAAGCTGAGTGTTTGACCTTGGTGCTTATTATCAGACTCTATTTGATCTTTTTCCCAAGGTTTTTCAGTTAGTAATTGAAATATGCTTTTTTTTTCACTCACGTCTTCTCAACTTTCGCTCCTATGATCTCACTTGGAGGTTGGTTTTGAGGAATATAATCTTCTTTTGCTCCAGGCACACTGAAGTCATAAGGCCATCTATAAACTTTTGGAAGTTCTTTGCCCCAATTACCATGTTCTGCAGGCATTTGAGGAGTTTGCCACTCTAATGAATTTGCTTTCCATGGATTTTTTTCTGCTTTCTTTCCAAGTCTAGCGCTTGCAAATAAATTGTATAAAAAGAGTAATTGTGCTGCCCCTACTATTAAAACTGCAATTGTAATAAATTTATTTAAGAGCAATGTCGAAGTATCAATATATGGGCTATCGTAAATCTCAAAGTATCGTCTTGGTACTCCAACAAAACCTTGATAATGCATTGGAAAATAAATTGCGTATGAACCAATAAATGTAATCCAAAAATGAACTTTTCCTAAAGCTTCATTCATCATACGACCAGTAACTAATGGATACCAATGATAAATTGCTCCGAAAACAACAAGTATAGGAGCAATACCCATAACCATATGGAAATGAGCTACAACAAAATAAGTGTCTGATAAAGGAACGTCAACTGTAACATTTCCTAAAAATAAACCAGTTAATCCACCATTTAAAAAAGTAACTATAAAGCCAAGAGAAAATAACATAGGAAGATTTAATACTATATTTCCTCTCCATAAAGTTAAAATCCAGTTATAAACTTTTATAGCTGTAGGCACCGCAATGATTAATGTTGTTGTTGCAAAGAAAAAACCAAACCAAGGGTTCATTCCGCTTACGTACATGTGGTGAGCCCATACAAAAAAGCTAAGTGCGCCTATTCCTACGATGGCCCAAACCATCATTCTGTATCCAAAAATAGTTTTTCTTGAATGCACTGAAAGTAAATCAGAAACAATTCCAAAAGCGGGTAGAGCAACGATATATACTTCAGGATGCCCGAAAAACCAAAACAAGTGTTGGAATAAAATTGGGCTTCCACCCTCATGAGTCAACTTTTCTCCTAAAGACACCATAGCTGGCATAAAGAAACTTGTTCCGATCAAACTATCTAATGTCATCATTAAACAGCCAACTAATAAAGCTGGAAATGCAAACATCGCAAGTACGGTTGCTGTAAAAATTCCCCAAATTGTCAGAGGCAATCTCATTAATGTCATACCTCTAGCTCTTAATTGTAAAACAGTTACGATGTAATTTAATCCGCCCATTGTAAAACCAGCTACAAATAGTATTAGTGAAATTAACATTAGTATTATCCCGCCATTGTAACCTGGTGTTCCCGCTGTTATTGCTTGTGGAGGATAAAGTGTCCACCCTGCTCCGGTGGGACCTCCAGGTACGAAAAAGCTTGCTAATAAAACTACAACAGCAACAACGAATGCCCAGTAGCTAAGCATGTTTACATATGGAAATGCCATATCTCTTGCTCCACACATCAAAGGTATTAATAAATTTCCGAAACCTCCGAGAAATAACGCTGTAAGTAAATACACAACCATTATCATTCCGTGCATTGTTACAAATTGATAGTAAGATGAAGGTTCTAACCAACCAAGTCCTGGAAAAGCTAATTGAATTCTCATCAACCAAGATAAAACTAATCCTAAAAGTCCTGTTCCAATTGCGGTTAAAGCATATTGAATTCCAATATATTTTGCATCTTGAGAAAATACATAAGTCGTCCACCAACTATGTGAATGATAAAGTTCCTGATCGGATAGCTCAGCTTTTGGAACCGCATCTATATCAGGTGTTGATACAGATGATGTGTCAGCTACATAGTCTGATTTGGCTTCTAGTTTGTGATCGTATTCATCTGACATAATTATTTATATTTTTATAGTTTATTTATCCTTTTTTACTAGTTGCAAATTGTCATTATTTTGATTTTTCGCTAACATTTTCTCAAAAGTTATCTGTTTTGCTTCCCATTTTTTGTAATCTTTCTCTTCATCTACGATAACTCTGCCCCTCATAGCATAATGACCTGTTCCACAATATTCTGCACATAAAACTTCAAAATCTCCTACTCTAGTTGGAGTCAACCAATAGTAAGTGACAATTCCTGGAACCATATCCATTTTTCCTCTAAACTGAGGTACATAAAAATTGTGTAAAACATCAATGGTTCTTAATTCAAACTTCACAGGTCGATCTTTCAAAACATGAAGCTCCTGTTCATCAACCAATAGATCGTCTTTGCCGTTTGGATCTTCTAAAATTAATCCAAAAGGATTTTCATCGGTTATATATTTAATATCGGTTTTGCCGAGTATATTATCTTCGCCAGGTAATCTGTATTTCCAACCCCATTGGTAAGCGAATACTTCGACTTTGTAAGCATTTTCTGGAACTGTAACATATTGATTCCAAACGACTAACCCTGGAGCTAAAAGTGCAGCAACTCCAATTGCAGTTGCCCAAGTTAATCTGCTTTCTAATTTTTTATCTTCTGGTTGGTATTCTGCTCTTCTTTCTTTTTTGTAACTAAATTTCCAAACACAATAAGCAACAAAAAAACATATAGCTACAAAGACAGCGCCTGTTATCCAAAAAGTAAGAAGTATAGTGTCATCCATATTTCCCCAATTTGAAGCAACCTCTGTCCACCACCAAGGAGACCAAAAATGAAAGGCGATTGAACCAACAGTTATCAAAAATATACTAAGCGCTACTATCATTTTATGCGTTTGATATAATAAAAATTCCTATTAAAATTACACCGGCAATAAGAATATGATTTCCTAAATCTATAAAACCCAATTTTTTGTTTTTAGGGTCAATTAAATCTTTCCACCTAAATGGAACTGATTTCCTTTTGACCGCTATTTCCGCTTTGTTTTCGTCTTTCTCAAGTCTCAAAGAAACTGAAAAAAGAACGAAATAAATAAATAAGGCTATAAAAAGCACTAGTCCGAGCAATAAAGCGTATGATGTACTCATAATTAATTATTTATTACTACATATAATAGTTGAATGCATTCTTAATAAGTTTTTGCGACACTTTTTCATGCCTAAATTAGCCTTATATTTGAAGCAAAAATTAAGTTTTGTTTGAATTGTAACTTAAAATTGAAGTAGCAACAATTGCTGCTGTCTCTGCGCGGAGAATATTTGAAGCTAAGGATATAGAAATTGTTTTTTTATGTTGTAGAATTAAGTTTCTTTCGTTTTCCGTGAAGTCCCCTTCTGGTCCTATTATTACACAAATTGGGCCTGTATCAAAATTAATTTTATTAAAATTATTTTTTTTACAATTAATATCACAAAAAATAAGTTGTCCGTTTTCAGGGAAGTTGTTTAAAAAATTTTTTAAATTTATAACTTCAAAAATTTTAGGAATCGAAATTCTATTTGATTGTTCGCTTGCCTCTATTACTATTTTTTTAGCCCTATCAATATTTACATCTCTTGTAATACTTCTATCAAACTTAATTGGTATAAATCTTTGTATGCCTAACTCTGTAGTTTTTTGAAGCATAAAATCTTGTGGAATTTTTTTTATTGGAGAAAATGCTAGCCAGATATTTTTTTCTGTATTTTTTTTCTTAAATAATTTTTCAACTTTAAATTCACTTAAAATTTTTCCATGATTTAAGATAACTGCACTCCACTCACCGTTTTCAGAATTAAAAAGTGAAATTCTTTCTCCTTTTTTAATTCTCATAACATTTTTAATATAATGGGATTGCGATTCTGTAAGATTTGAGGTCATTCCAGGTGTCAGTTTTTCAGAAAAATATAATCTAATTTTTGATTCCATGTGGCTAAAAAAAACTATTTTAATTATTATTTTGTGATAGTCTATTTAAAATGTCTACTATTGAAATTAAAAAAATTATTAAAGCAATTGAAACATCTGATGGTGCTGGGGTAAAACTCAAAAGAAGTATTGGAACACCCGAAGCAGATTATATAGATCCATTTTTAATGTTAGACGAATTTGGGTCTGAGAATAAAGATGACTATGTTGCTGGATTTCCTGCCCATCCACATAGAGGAATAGAGACTGTTACATACATGCTTGAGGGTGAATTTGAACATGAGGATAGTACTGGTTCGAAAGGCGCTATGAAATCAGGAGATGTCCAATGGATGAAAACAGGTAGAGGAATAATTCACTCAGAAATGCCAGCAATGTCAGATGGTAAATTGCTGGGTTTTCAACTTTGGATTAATATGCCAGCAAAATTAAAAAAAAATAAGCCCGAATATCTTTACATTAAAGGGAATGATTTAGGTGTTTATAAAAACGAAGATATGAAAGTAAAAGTTATAGCTGGAAAATTTGGTAACGTAGAAGGTCCTGAAAAAAACCATAACGTTAAACCCATTTACCTTCATGTGATATTAAATGAAAATAAAGAATTTAAATACGATGTACCTTCTGGTCATAATTCTTTTATATACTTATTAAAAGGTGAACTTAAAATTGGGAGTAAAAAACACAATAAAACTTTTAATTCAAATTTGCTCTTACTTGATAAAGGAAAAAAATTATTAGTTAAGGCTGATAAAAAAAGTGAATTTTTATTTATTTCGGGAAAACCAATCGGCGAAGAAATAGCAAGAGGAGGTCCATTTGTGATGAATACTAAAGATGAAATTGTTCAGGCAATTAAGGATTATCAAAATGGGACTTTTGCAAAATATTGATGTCAAAATCAATTATAATTAAAAAACATGGTGGTCCAGAAGTTTTGGAATTACAGGATGTAGATATTGGCAAGCCTGGACCAGGCGAAATTAAAATAACTAATCATGCAATTGGTTTAAATTATATAGACACCTATCATAGGTCAGGTCTTTACAAACTAAAGCTTCCGAGTGGGATTGGTTTGGAAGGTGCTGGAAAAATCGAAGAAATTGGTTCAAATGTTAAAAATTTAAACATCGGTGATAATATTGCTTATGCTTCAGCACCAATTGGTGCCTATTCACACAAAAGAATAATTCCTGCTAAAATTGCAGTTAAAGTCCCCCCAGAAATTTCTTTAAGAACTGCTGCTACACTTATGACAAAAGGACTTACTACAAACTACTTAATTTGCAAAACTTATAATTTAAAAGCCGGGGAAACAGTTTTATTTCATGCAGCAGCTGGTGGTGTTGGACAGATTTTTGCACAATGGGCAAATAGCATTGGTGCCAATGTTATTGGAACAGTTGGATCAGATGATAAAATAAAAATAGCTAAAGAGAATGGTTATTCTCATGTGATAAATTATTCGAAAACAGACTTTGTAAAAGAGGTAATGAAAATTACAAATAATGAAGGTGTTCCAGCCGTCTTTGATGGTGTGGGAAAAAAAACTTACAAGGGATCTTTAGACTGTCTTAAACCAAGAGGTTATATGGTAAGTTTTGGAAATGCATCCGGTCCTTTAGATCCGGTTAATGTGCCAAAAGAAATTCAGTCAAAAAGTCTTTTTCTTACTAGACCAACAATTGGTCATTATTTCACAACTCATGATGAGCTGCAAAAAGGGGCTGATGAAATTTTTGAAAAAGTTAAGTACGGAAAGATAAAAATAAGAATATTTAAAGAATATAAACTTTCAGAAGCTAAACAAGCTCATGAAGATTTAGAATCAAGAAAGATTTTAGGACCTTCTATTCTGGTGCCAGATGAATAAACTACAAAAAATTCTTAGCCCATGTATCAGTATTTGTAAAAGTGATCCATCTACAGGTTATTGCTATGGTTGTGCTAGATCAAATGACGAAAAGAAAATTTGGAAAAACCCAGATACAACAAACCAATGGAAAAAGAACAATTTAAATGAAATTAAAAGTAGAATGAGTGAGTCTCAACTTAAAATATTTGAAAAGTCATATAAAGAAAAAATCGAATTTGGAAAACTAGTTAATTCAAAAAATTTAGAGAAAAAACCATAAAATTAGACCAACAACAGCTAGGATTATTATCAATATTCTTACCCCGAAAAGGTATTTTGATAAACTTTGAGAATCTTGAATATCCTTTCTTTTCCCTGCACCTAACCTAATAACAAGATAAAATACGAGTAATAAAATTAATACTATTATGAGAATGATTGGTTTAGTAAACATATTTAACTTGAGGTCATTATAATAGGCAAAAATAATCCCAATACATACAAAAGAATTATTATAATAGATGCAATTATAAACGCTCTAATAGCATTAATTTTCATATAATCTATTTTCCATCTATTTTCATGTCTGACAAATGCAATTTTAACGCATTTGTAGATAAGAAAATTTCCAACATAAATAGCAAAATTGATATGATCATAGATACACAACAACAAGCAAATATTAACCTGGCGATCAATACTGTATCCATATACAAACCCAATACTGTTAACATATTAAACAAAAATCCTAGGCTTGCTGCTCCAATTGAGTATTTCAAATAATTTATTCTTTGACTTAAATTTTTAAGCTGTCTTTCCCATTCTGGTGGTATGTGTTTTTCAAATACATGTTCGTCATGAAGTTTCCTTATTAAAGCGCTTAATGTGTGAAACCTGTTACTGTAAACTGTCATTATCAAAGGTATAGCGGGAAACATTAATGCAGTAACGGTATAATCTATATTCATATCGAATCAAATTGATTATGTATTTAGTGTTTGATATTTACAAGAACAATAATGTCAATACATCTTAAAAATTTCATTAATGTTACAAGACTAAATAAACCTATTGGTTTTCTTCTATTATTCTGGCCTTGTTCGTGGGGTTTGTCTTTTGCTTTATATTATGAGCAAAACCTTAATAAGTTTTTTTACTTTTTAGTTCTTTTCTTTTTTGGATCTGTATTAATGCGAAGTGCTGGTTGTATTGTAAATGATATAGTAGACGAAAAAATAGATCAGAGAGTATCTAGAACCAAAGACAGACCAATCGCTTCAGGTTTAATAAATAAAAAACTTGCATGGACTTATGTGATAATTCTATGCCTTCTTGCTTTTTTAATATTGATTCAATTTAATTTTTTAACAATTTGCCTTGGAATTTTTTCAATGATCTTTGCGTTTTCTTATCCGTACATGAAAAGATTAACATATTGGCCGCAACTTTTTCTAGGATTTACATTTAATTGGGGGATAATAATGGCTTGGACCGCCATGACAAATAGTGTTTCATACTCAGTTTTATTGCTTTATCTAGGAGCCATATTTTGGACACTAGGTTATGACACTGTTTACGGAGCACAAGATATTTCGGAAGATGAAATAATTGGAATGAAATCTACAGCTATTAAATTTAAAAAAAATATAAATTTTTTTGTGGGATCCTGTTATTCGATTAGTTCTATAATAATACTTTTTGTTTTAATCAATATTGAATTAAGTTATATTCTGCTTTTTTGGGCAATCTTTGTAGCAATTTTATTTTATCAGGTTATTACCTTTAAAAAGGAAATATCTTCAACGTGTCTTAATGCTTTTAGAATAAATAATTTAGCAGGACTATCTATCTTTTTATCTTTTTTATTTTTAACAATAGAAATTTAATGACCTCAGGAAAAGTAATATTTTTTTTGAAAAGACTTTATAAAGATTATGTAAAAAAATATTTGAAAAGAATATTTTTTGCACTTTTCTTATCAGCAGTTGTTGCTGGAACAACTGCATCAATTGCATGGTTGCTTGATCCAGCCGTAAAAAAAATATTTATTGATCAGAATAGAACTTACGCTCTTTTTATACCTGTTCTTATTGTGCTTGCTTTTTCAGCAAAAGGCATATCTCTTTATCTTGCAAGAACTACTGTTATTGTGATGGGCCATAGAATTCAACAGGAAATTCAGAATGAATTAGCTGAAAATATTTTATTATCAGATACACAAACATTAGAAGCGAAACATTCAGGAAAATATTTGTCTCATTTTCTATATGATGTTGGAAGAATACAAACTCTTGTGAGCACCGGCGTATTAAATATAATGAAAGACTCATTAACTTTATCTTGTTTAGTAGCAGTTATGTTTTATCAAAACTGGAAGCTTGCTATGTTTTCACTGATAATGATGCCGATGGCTGCTATTGTGGCAAAATCCTTGGGGAAAAGAATGGGTAAAGCTACAACTAAAGCGGCTATATCATCTGGTAATGTTTCAGCAACGTTATCAGAAATTCTAAGAGGTGCCAAAATAATTAAAATTTACCAAAGAGAAGAGGAGGAAAAAGAGAAAACTTTTAAAGCTATTAAAGATCTAACTGATAAAGATATTAAAATAAATAAAATTTTAATTAGAGCTACACCCATAATGGAAATACTAACAGGGATAATGATAGCTTTATTTATATACTTTTGTGGTTCATTAATAGCTAGTGGTGAAATTGGAATTAATAAT
>CEUZ01290736.1_pt1 | contig 14239 bp, 18 predicted proteins | sample 361511 | NCBI WGS metagenome assembly CEUZ01 (sample SAMEA2622822, study PRJEB7988) | marine metagenome | biome: marine biome (ENVO:00000447); feature: surface water layer (ENVO:00002042); material: "saline water (ENVO:00002010), including plankton (ENVO:xxxxxxxx)" | depth 5 m
CCTGTGGCCTTTGTAGAAGAAGTAACCCTGCCCGATACACCTGCGCCGCAACCTGCTGCTGCAGAAGCGGTAGAAGAACCAGTACAAGGCCCGACCTTAACGTTCGTGAACGAACATGGGCAAACCATCGCAAATGACAACCTCAACAGCGATGAACAAACACGCCTCAATGTCTTTAATCAAATTTTGCAATCTCGCGGCGTAGATACACAAGATGCAGCCGTCATCGCAAGCAATGACGGCACATATACACTGCGCAAAACATTTACCCCAAGCGCAGAGCACCAAGCCTTATCCGATCATTTCGGCGTAAACCTAAAAGGTGCCACAGTGCATAAAGATTATATTGCTACGCAAATCGAAGAACCTGACGCGCCGCAAGTCGCCGCGTTACATTAATCAACAGCCTCTGGCAGCGAGAACACAACCTCAGCGCCAATATTATGCTCTCGCGGCTTAATTTGAAGGCATCCGCCATGCATACGCACGATCTTATCCGCAAGCGTCAACCCCGCCCCAATGCCGGCATAATCATCGGGCCGCAAACGCTTGAACATGGTTAAAGCACGCTCGCACTGTTCAAGCTTTAGGCCTATACCGTTATCTTTTATTGAAAAATGCCAGCGCCCATCATCAAAATAAACCGACAGTGAAATAGCGCGCGTATCCTGTATCACTGGGTGAAATTTCATCGCATTTTCCAAAAGACAATAAAACAAACGCGCGATGCGCTCCTCATCTCCCCATACGGCAGGCATTTCATCACATAAAAAATCAACTTCACATGCTTGATTATCGCCCCATAACGATTGCACAACCCGATCAACAATCACCGCTACATCCACGCGCCCAAAAGGTGACAAGCGCGTATTAAGACGCGAGAACTCCAGCAAAGCAGCTTGCATCGCCTCCACCTTATCCAGCGCCATATAAATAAAATCAACGCACTGCACCTGATCGGCGTTTAATTTTGTTTGATCGCACCCATCCAACAACAATCCAGTAAATTGACGGATATGACGCATGGGCGCGTTTAAATCATGCGATACAATATAGGCAAAGTCCTGATATTCTTTGGCTATATCAACGCCATGCTCGTTAGAAACCAAATCATTTGACATGCGCACTATGCTGCCCCTTCCCCAGCGCGATCAGGCAAAACCACGACATTAAACCAAAAGTCTTCCAAAGACTGAATAACCTCTTGAAATTTATGCACATCAACAGGCTTTACCAAATACGCATTCGCATGAAAATTATAACTGCGCACAACATCTTCTTCGGCCTGAGATCCCGTTAAAACAACCACAGGGATACGGCGCAAATCATCATCAGCCTTAATTTCTTTCAGCACCTGACAACCATCTTTCTTGGGCAAGTTGATATCGAGTAAAATAAGGTCTGGCCGTGGAAAATTGTGAAATTCACCGCGTTTATAAAGCATCTCCATCGCGACCTCACCATCTTTGGCCACAAAAATTTCATTACCAACCTTGGCCTTTTGAAAGGCCTTTTTAGTTAAGAAAACATCCCCATCATTATCTTCCACCAACAAAATATCTGCAAATCTCATCTCGTGATTACTCATATAACCCCCTCCTTTTATTCATTATCTTCTTTGTGCCCTTTAGGGATAGTAAAATAAAATGTTGTTCCCTTGCCCGGTCGCGATTCAGCCCAAATTTCACCACCAAAACTTTCAACAATTTTCTTACTAATCGCAAGCCCCAGCCCTGTGCCTGGATATTCTGTTTTCCCATGCAAACGTTTGAAAATTAAGAAAATACTCTGCAAGTATTCATCCTTAATACCTATACCATTATCCTGAATAGAAAAGGTCCAGTGCCCCGGCGCAGAATCAACATGCACGCGAATTTCACAAACTTTATCTGCCGTACGATATTTAATCGCATTACCGATCAAATTCTGCATAAGGCGTAAAAAACGCACCGGATTAGCCTGAACAACGGGCAAATCATCAAGATGAATTTTTGCTCCCGACTCTTGAATAGCTGCACTAAGATTGTCCAGCGCCATTTGCGTGTGCTTCATCGTATCGACAGGCACAAGGTCCAGATTTCCACGATCAACTCTTGAATACTCCAGCAAATCAGACACCAAAGATTGCATACGTTCAACCGATGCCACTATATAAGACAGATATTCTTTTCCTTCTTTGGACAAATCATCATCACATGCCTCAGAAAGTAATTTGCTAAAATTACTGAGCATACGTAAAGGCTCTTGCAGATCATGCGAAGCCACATAAGCAAAACGCTCTAATTCCTGATTAGAACGCAAAATTTCATCCTCTGCTTTGCGACGCACTGTAATATCACGTACAATGCCGCTAAAGATCTTTTGCTGATTAACATGAACTTCGCTAATCGAAAGCTCTAATGGAAACTCGCTACCGTCTTTCCTGCGGCCATAAACCTCACGACCAATGCCAATAATTTTACGCTCGCCCGTGTCGTGATAATTCTTCAAATAACCATCATGCTTCAGGCGATCTGAAGAAGGCATCAACATTTTGACATTTTGCCCGACAACATCATGCGTGCTATAACCAAAAATCGTTTCGCACGCGGCATTATAGTGCAGCACAATGCCTTTCTCATTGATCGTAATCAGGCCATCAACCGTATTATCCAAGATCGCCTGCAAGCGCCCGCGTGTTTCTTTTTCAGCATGATTAATCGCCTCTAAGCGCTCTGTCAGGCCTTGAAACTCACATGCAAGCTCGCCAATTTCATCACCGCGGCGCACCAAATTTTCCCATACCAAGCCATTATCATCATAATTTTTAATTTCGCGCACCATCCGCGCTAAGGACGCTCTATAAACATTAGACAAAAACACAGAGCACACCACGGCAAACACTATTAAAATAAAGGCAATAATGCCGCCATAAAGTCGCACAGCATTCACCGCAGGCAATAATTGGCTCTCTGGGATGACACGCGCAAAGGTTAGATAGCGCTCCGTATTATCAGGGGAAAAATACATCCTGCGATAGTAGACAAACATATTCTCATCCGCTGTTTGCAAAATATCATAACCATCACGCGCCTGAACGCGCCTTAGAACATCCAAAACACGGTTGTCCAGGCCTGGCGATGATGCATAATTAAAGCGAAAATTTTGTTCGACGCGATCTGGGTGATACACCAAATAATCATCCTGATCTGTCATCACATAAAAACTATCATCTAATTGCAAACGCAGGACAATGTCCTGCACCCACTTGTCAAATGCAACGTTAATAACAAGCATGCCAAACAAGTTCGCAGACGAATCAAAAATGGGCAATCCCGTACGAAAAACCGGCAAATAAGGAATCTGTACCTCACCATGCTCACGGTTTAAGGTCACAGGGGAAAAATACAAATCCCCCAGCGCAGTATTTGTAATACTATCAAAATAAGGCTCCTCGCTTTTTTGTTGATAAGCACCATCTTCCGTCACTTCAATGCGGTCATCCATTGTACGGTTAACGCGGACAAGTTCCCGTCCATCATCGGCGATACCAACATAACGCAATTGCACATACGGCGATCGCGGTGTCAAAAGTGATATAAAAATCGTTTCAAGGCGCTCTCGCCACAAGGCTACTGTCGAGCCATCCAAAGGGTCAACACCTTGGTTTTGTATACTGCGAACAATGCCTTGTATCGGCGGCAATTGCGATAAAATGCGGACATCATCTTTCAGGACATCCAACGATGCCTGAAATTCACGTTCAATCACCTGAGCCTCCAATGAAAGGCCTGCAATTTCACGCTCCAACATCAGGGCTTCAACTTTTTTAGAGTACCATCCACCAATGATCACGCAGGTAAGCATCGTCACCCCGCAAATGGTCAGGAAAATTTTGGTACTAAAAAGATTCAGCCTCTCAAGAAAATCGACCTCACGTCGGCCATCTTTTCTCCAAAATACATTAAGATTTTTGAACATCACAAAAAACCAATCGGCGCGCCTCGCGCCCAAAGCACACCAGCATCACGATATAAAACTATAAAATTTGTCTAAGCGTATCAGAAAAATCGCCATCAGTAATCTTCGCCTTCAACAGCACATCATTTGCACCATTTTTAAGCGCTTCCAAAATGGTTAAATGCGTGCCCAGCCCCGTCACAACAACGATAGGCACAACGCGGTTAAAACGACGAACCTCCCGAACCGTCGAAGGGCCATAGCCATCTGGCAAATTTAAATCCAGTAAGATTAAATCCAGTGGTGACTTCATGTAAACGCTGTATGCATCTTGCACACATGACGCGGCCATAACCTGAACATCTGGATAAATTTTTCTCAGCATCCGCGTGAGCAAGAACAGGTCAGATTCGTCATCTTCAACGATCATAACCTTATAAGACTTTGGCATTGCCTCGAATGTAATATCAGACTGCATATGAATAAAAACCCTAACAAAAGACAAAAAATAACGCAGCAAACAAAAACAACGCCATATACCAATGTATACGAAAGAGCCTTAAGCAAGTCTTTAAAATAGATAAAATGCTGTACACTCAGGCAACAAAACAACCATAGCGTGAAAACACTCTACACACATTTATCCAAAACTGCAAACAGTGATGACTACGATAGAAGGCAGCGCAAACAAGCACAAAGAATATACTGCGTATGGCGTATATTATCGGATTACAAGATAAACCACGCCATCTTCATAATTTTGTTCAGGCAGCGATACAAAATATGGTGTTTTAACGGTTTCATAGCTTGGCGTTTCTTCACGCAAAACACCTAAAACGCGTTCACGAACGCTATGCGTAATACGCTCTAATTGCCCTTCCGTAAGCTTACGCCCAACGGCATCACGCAAAACGGATGCCACCGCATCAACATAACGCGGTTCAACGCCCACTGGCATCATAACCTGCCCTGTATGGTCACGGTTAAACGCATAGAAATTCTTTAAATCATCCATACCAACAAAGGCTTCATCTACCACAAGAATAAACCCTTGAACAGTCGGCAGCACAGGCTCCACCGCATGAGGAAGCTCTGGCATGCCCACTGGAATTTTATCTGGCTCAGTGCGCTCTAATCCGGTTGGCATACTGACATCTACTCCCGCAGAAGGCGCGTCTTCTTTTTGATAGCGCGCAACATCCCCCAACACCTCTAAAAAGCTTTCCGGAACGGCCGCTTTACGGACCGGAACAGGTATAACTGGACGTCGGGACGGCGCAACAATAGGTGCGGCGTCATAAAACCGTGCGTGATGAATGTCCCGCTGCGTCAGTCCAGACTTTTTAATCACCACATTCAAAACCCCATCAGGTGCATTTTGCTTGGGTATATAAACACTTGCACGCTCGTACCCTTTTGTCGCGCGAACATAGCCTTGCACCTCTGTCAAAATGCCTTGCAAAAGGCTCTCCGTCATGGGGCGCCCAACATAGGTCTCTCCTACTGGCACAAGTGCACGATCATCAAAATCACGAAAGCCAATTACAATCACTGATTGCACCAAGTTTTTCTGCACAAAATCAAAAAACATGTCCGCATCAGCCATATCAACAAAGCTAACATCCGGTGCGATGATCAAGCCCCGAATATCCATAGGCTCTGCTGTTTGCGGAACAACAGCGCGGCGCTGAACCTTCACCTGATCAATTGCATTAAAAACAGGCCCAACAACAAAAGAACGCCCCTCAGGCAACGCCGTCTTTACCGACGACACGTCCAGCGACACATCAACAGGCTCATCTGGTAACGGCGCATCAGCAGGAGCATCTTCGCCCTGATAATGCCGCAAAATATCAATCGCCTGCCCAGACGCATTATCCGCCATATCCTTGGGCACATCAAAGATACTTTGCGCAGATACCGCCGCAGAACCCCATCCCAAAAGCCCGCCACAAGCCGCCGCACACATCACAGCGCGCGCGCCTAGCATAACAACTTTTAAAAAGCGATTTCCCAAAACGGTCTCTCTTCGCAAAGAACTACAACACAAAACTACTAGCATAAGCACACCAGCAGCGCCATACACCCGCCATACGACAAGCACAGTTATCAAGAATGAATTATAATTATTTACATATACAAAGAATTTTGCTACCCCTAGAGGCACGGAACAACAGGGTTAGATATATAACACATATGCAAAAATTATACTGCGTTTTCAGTGACGGCAGCTACGCCAAGCGTAATCGCGCGGGGCTAGGCGGTGTCGTCGTATCCAGCGATATTGATATCAGCAATCATCGCCCCCTCACCCACAGCAGTGCAAAAGTAGAAGCTCTGATCTCCAAAGCATTTGAAGGTGAAACAAACTCTTTATCCAGCGAAGCACTCGCCGCGGCAGAGGCCCTCAATGCCGTCCCTGAGGGTAAGCATATTCTGCTCCACCTCGACCCCGACAGCTTGGTACGTTTGATCAACAACAATAACCTAAAATCATACAAAGACACCTGCAAACCACATAACCAGCACGCAATGACAGAGCTCCACAACGCAGTCGAGCGCCACAAATCCGTACGCGCGGCCTACCAAAGCGATCAAAAAAATGCCCTTGTCAGGCTTTGCCATCATTTTGCGCGCGCCGCAGAAAAAGGACAAAGCCTTTCCTTTGAAACGCCCTTTTATCTGCCCGTCAAAAACGATGCTCGCATTATTTTTTCTGCCACAAACAAAAAAGATAAACACCACCGCCAACAAAGTAGCAAAGCGCCGCAAAAACAAAAGATTAAGGCCGAAGCCAAAAAGCGGGTTCACAGCGCCCTGCCGCATCTCTCAACCGCAAGTGATAACGAAGCCGCAAACATCAAAAGCACCTTTAATAAAATCAGCAAAAAGCTTGAGCAGCGCTATCCCGGATATAAGGTCAAAATCAAAATCAAAAAAGACAATCTCGGCAACAACAAGCTTAAGGTAAGGGTCAAAGATAAAAGCCAAAAGCAAAAAACATCGTCCGAGCATTCTCTCGCCCGAAAAACACTGTCCCGCGCGTCAGAAAAGGACGTCTTTTGCGCTTTGGACGATGCTGTCACGCAGGCCCATTGGATCAACGACCTACTACATTCGTAACCGCTAATATAAAAAAACAACCTTGCGCATGGCAGCGAAGTAACCCTCACTCACCTCCAAGACAAACAAATTGTCGCGACATAAACGCTGACATTTATCTGCAAAAGTGTCTAGTTTCTCAAGAAAAACAGAAAAAGTTACTGGCGGTGTATTGACCCCCTTTGGGTTCGAATCCTCTACACCTACCATTAAGTTGCAACAATAATCGTCCTGAAAGATAACAAAATCAAGGTTTTTGTTGCTACGGTACTGAGGGTTCGCATTGCCGATACTGGGTAGTATTAACCTCTTAGTGCAAACTGATACGGTACGATACCGAGGGTTCGAATCCTGCCTTGCCTTCATTGGAAACGGACATCACTTAAAACAACCACGTGTCCTGTTGGCAAAAGCGACCAATGATAACATCACAGGAACTTCAACCAGCACGCCGACGACTGTGGCAAGAGCTGCACCGGAATTCAGACCAAACAAACTGATGGCCACCGCAACAGCCAGCTCAAAGAAATTGGATGTACCGATCAGCGCGGCGGGGGCGGCGGTGCTAAATGGCACGCGCCAGAGGTAAGCCCAGCCATAGGCAACAGCAAAAATTCCATAGCTTTGGATCAATAGAGGGACAGCAATCAAGGCAATGACCAATGGTTTGTCGATAATTGTCTCTGCCTGAAACCCGAACAGTAACACCACCGTCGCCAGTAAGCCCATAATCGAAAACGGCTTAATTTGTGCCGTAAATTTGCCAATGCGTTCATGGTTGCCTGAGCCATCCAATTTCTTGCGTGTCACATAGCCAGCCATCAATGGGATCAGCACATAAAGCGCTACTGAGAGCAGTAGCGTTTCCCAAGGCACGATAATATCGGTTACGCCCAATAGCAGCGCCACCAGCGGCGCAAAGGCGAAAATCATAATAATGTCGTTGATTGACACCTGTACCAGCGTGTAATTGGCATCACCCTTTACAAGCTGACTCCATACAAACACCATCGCTGTGCAAGGTGCAACGCCGAGCAGGATCATCCCCGCGATATATTCCTTGGCATCTTGCGGACTAACCAATCCGGCAAAGATATATTCAAAAAACAAAATCCCGAGCGCCGCCATGGTAAAGGGCTTGATCAGCCAGTTCACGACCAGCGTAATACATAAGCCCTTGGGCTTTTTGCCCACGTCCTTGATGCTGGCAAAATCGACATTCACCATCATCGGGTAAATCATCACCCAGATGAAGATAGCGACGACCAGATTAACGCTGGCATATTCAAGGGATGCTATTGTTTGAAACGCACTTGGCACAAGTAAACCTAGTCCAACCCCAACGGCGATACAGAGGCCGACCCAAACGGATAGATAACGTTCGAAGATACCCATAGGGGATGGCGCTGTACTCATAGTAATTCACTTTCTATTCTTGCTTTTAACTTATTGTAAGCTTCGTCAAAAGCGGCGTTTATTTCTTCCTCGCTGCCTGTTGCAGTGGCGGGATCTGGCGTGGGCCAGTGCAGTTTTTTGTGGCTACCGAGGAAGACGGGGCAAGCCTCGCTGGCGGCGGCATCGCAGACGGTGATGACCAGATCGAAACTCTGTCCTTCAAATTCATCCCACGATTTGCTGCGCGGGCTTCCGGCCTCAATGCCGTGGCGCTTGAGTGTTTCGATGGACTTGGGATGCACATAACCTGCGGGTTTGCTGCCAGCACTGAATGCGTTGCATGACCCGGCGCCCAGATGGTTAATCAACGCTTCGGCCATTACCGAGCGGCATGAATTTCCAGTACAAAGAACAAGCACGTTTTTCATTTAGCAACATCCACCTTTAGGAGAGCAACAAGAGTCCTTTGCCTGATCTACTTTTTCAGGAATGCCACACGCATCTTTGGCTAAGCAGTCTGTTTGCTTATTCACCAAAACAAAATCTGTGCCGTCAAACATAAGGCCAAATTTACCGATGGTGGATTGTTGATATTCCACTTCAATATCTAGATCATCGGCATCACCAATGACCTTTTTAGAAATATCCAAAATGCTTAGAAACTTCTGTGGCGCAATGCGGTGGTCATAGTCCCCAGCTTCCCAAAGTTGGAAGTTCACAACCGTTTCTTTGCGTTCCACACCGCCGCAATCAATAAAATGCTTGGTGACAAGACCAACTTCAGTCACATGAAAATGCTGAGGCACATAGGAGCCGTCCGGCAGTTTGAAAGTCACGGCTGATAATTCGGATAATGCTTTTTTAACATCTGATAGTTTCATGATGATTTCCTTTTCTAACAACAGGCTTTTTCTTTAATTTCAATACGGCAAGTCATATCGCTCTCTTTGCAGCAATTATCGGTTAGGTATTGAATGGTCCCGACCAAGACATCGTAATTTGCGCTATAGATGGTTGCTCGACCTTGTTTCTCGCTTTTGATCAATCCTGATTGGCGCAGTTTATCCAAATGAAACGACAGTGTTGCATGGGGCAGCCCGAGTTTTTCCCCAATCGCGCCCATCATGATGCCATCGGGGCCTTTTTCCACCAGCAGGCGAAAAATATCCAAACGGCTTTCCTGAGCCAGTGCGTCTAATGCGCTTATAACATTTAACTTATCCATATAACTAGATATATAGATATTAAGGACGTGTGTCAATGAGAAGTATAATCGCCGCAAAATATGCGGTGATTAAGCCTGTTATTCACCGCATATCAAGTGAAGAACCATTTTGCCGATGTCAGCAATATGGGGTTAGGTAGATGCTTGAGCATACTCATCCAGCCAGCAGAATGTGTTGACCAGTTTCATCTGCTCCACAGTTCCACAAGGGATTTCCAGTAGCTTGGGATTGGCGACCACCACGGCCAAACACTGTGCGCGGGAGACGGCAACATTCAGGCGGTTCTTGCTGTATAGAAACTCAATATTGCGCGGCAGATCTTCGGCGCTCGATGTCACCATGGAAATCAGCACAATGGGTGCTTCTTGGCCTTGGAACTTGTCAACTGTGCCGACCTTGGCATTGTCTGGCAGGATGCTCATCACGCAAAGCCGGGTTTGGACCGCCAATAAAGGCTGCAATATCACGGCAATCCTGCCAAGTGCGCGGGCGAATGGTATCGCCTTGCCAACCTTCAATGGCCAGATCACCAGCCTCAAGGTCAAAGAACAGCGTCTTTTCGGCGGGCAGTGTCCAAAGCAGTGATGTTTTGCCGATACCGCTCTTACCGAAGATGCATCCTTTGATGCCCTTGGTTTCTTTCAAGCGTTCATCGGCTGAGATGATAGGAAGGCTCATTGGGCACCTCCTTTGCGGGAGAGTGCATCCACAATATTTTCAGCACCTAATGCGCCTTTGGCACGTGCTTCCGTATAAAGCTCACGGATGGCAGACAGGCGCTTATAAATGGCGCTTTGTTCTTTATCCAAAGCCTGTGCGGCAAAGGCCAGATCATCCAGAGTGGCCTCATGGATGGGCTTATTTGTGTCTTCTTCTATGGCTCCAAGCGCCGGAATTTGGATAAATGCCGGAACATGTTTGGCGTAGTGCCGCATCAGGCTGCGTGCGTGATAACTGACTTGGTTTACGACATAAGGATCAATTCCTTGGTACTTGTTTTTGCTCATGGTTTTCGTCTCCAGTTGCGGTTAGCCGCCACGCGGGCGGGTCAACTGGGACTGGCGAAAACTCACTGGAGGCCCTGAAAATCGGTGCGTTACTCAGGGCGCAAAAACGAAAAAAGCCCCGTTATGCGGGGCTTTAGTGGGTGTAAATTTTTTTAAAAAAAATTTCAGAGTGTTCGGTGAAATTTCACTGGCTCAAAATAACTCTTGACTCTAGAGTATACTCAAGGGTTTATAATGATATTAATGGAGGTAAATATGGCGAATTTAACCATAGGAAAATTGGCAAAAGCCTGTGACGTAAATATCGATACCATTCGCTATTACGAGGGCTTGGATTTGCTTGTGCCGGAGGGACGCACCGCATCAGGTTACAGGGTTTATAATTCCGAAAGCCTGAACCGTTTGAAGTTCATTCGTCAGATGCAACGCCTTGATTTTACGCTAGATGAGATCAAGGAAATGCTGGCACTCCGCGTTTCAGACGCAGGGAAATGTGCTGATGTGCGTAAACAGGCCGAGGCGAAAATCACCCTTGTGGAAGAAAAGGAAAAAGAGCTCAAGAAAATCAAGAAGGCGTTGAAGGAATTAGTGGTGGCATGTGAAAACAAGGATGTACCTGCTAGCGAATGTCCAATTTTAGAGATTTTATATCCCAAAGGATGAATGTAACGGAAACACACGGATAAACGAATATATGAACGAAAGTAAACAACAAAAAAATACAACAAACAACGTCTTTTCAGGCTTGTTGCCAATAATAGGATTGGCAGGACTTGTAGCTTTTCTGGTGTTTTGTTGTGTTTTTTTACACGGTTGATTTTAAAGTAATACGGAGACAATTATGAGCCAAAACAAAAATGAGATAGAGTCTGCAGGAGACACTAAAACAAAGTGGATATTGGGCGCAGGAATATTAACTGCAATAGGCGCAACTCTTTGCTGCATCGCTCCGTTGATATTATTAATGCTTGGTATAAGCGGTGCGTGGATAGGCAATTTAACGGCAATGGAGCCGTACAGACCTTATTTTTTAACCGTAGCTATTGCCGCTATCGTTTATGGTTTTTGGAAAGTGTACCGTAAGCCCAAAGCCGAAGACTGCAAACCAGGTACGTTTTGTGCGATGCCGGCCTCAGACCGTATCAATAAAATTATGCTATGGATTGCGACGGGTGTCATAGCACTGGTGTTGGTTTATCCTTATGTAGCACCGGCCATTTTAGAAAAACTTTAATTTTACTTTTAACTTAACAGGAGAATAGCCATGAAAAAATTACTACTAATCACAGTACTGACTACAGCCATTGGCGGTGGAGCAATATTGACTACAGCCAATGCCAAAGATAGCTCTAAACCCGCTGTCCCCAGTGCCGAACAAAAAATGGTGACACAGCATATTCATGGTATGCATTGCCCTAAATCTTTTCATACGCACACCAGCCCCTATGGAAAACTTATAAGCTAAAGGAGAAAACTCATGAAAAAATCATTTATAATCATTGCCCTTGTTGCTGCCCTTGGCGGTGGTGTCATGTTAACCACGGTTAATGCCGAGGATAGCGCCAAACCGGTTGCCACAAGTGGTGTGGAGCAAAGTGTCGCAACGCTGGATGTGCCTGGAATGACCTGCGTTACCTGTCCATTTACCGTTAAAAAAGCGATTAGCGCACTTGATGGCGTGAGTAATGTTGAAGCGTCATTCGATACAATGACTGCAACGGTAACTTATGACAAAAACAAAGTTAGTGTAGAGGATTTTATTAAAGCCACTACTGATGTCGGTTACGCCTCTACTTTGCATCAATGTGAAAGCGAAACTAAAGCTTGCTAACTTATAATTTAAGGTAAAAATATGTCTGATTGTTGCGGTTCTAATAAAGCTAAAGAAAAAACAACTTCGCCAGATTTACTGGTAATCGGCGCAGGTTCTGGTGGTTTTTCCGCTGCCATTACCGCTGCTGAAAAAGGTGCAAATGTGGTAATAGCGGGCGAAGGTACAATTGGTGGCACCTGTGTTAATGTTGGCTGCGTTCCTTCAAAAACCATGATTAGGGCAACTGAAACATTGCACCAGGCAAGCAGAGCCGCCCGCTTTGATGGAGTTGAAGCCAATGCAAAAATCACCGACTGGAAAGCATTGGTGGCACAAAAACAAGCCTTGGTGGATGAGCTTAGAGGTGCAAAATATATTGATGTTTTACCAGCCTATGAAAATGTGTCTTATGTTGAAGGTCGGGCAGTTTTTACAGATGGCGGTGTGATGGTAGGCGATGAGCTATATGCGCCAAAGAAAGTGATTATTGCTACAGGGTCGTCCGCATCATTACCACCGATTGACGGTATGCTGAGTGTACCGTACCTCACCAGCACCACAGCATTAGAATTACAACAACAACCAAAATCTCTGCTTGTTATCGGCGGTGGGGTCATTGGTGTTGAATTAGGCCAGATGTTTGCCAGAGCCGGAACTAAAGTTACAATTTGCTGTCGTAGCCGATTAGTGCCGGAAACCGAGCTGGAAATAAGCGAAGCGTTAGCTAAATATTTACAAGATGAAAACATAGATGTGTGTGCTGGAATTGGTTACCAAAAAATTGAAGAAATAGATGGTGGTATTCGTCTGACACACGATAAAAATGGAGAAACTCGCACTATTGATGCCGAGCAAGTTTTGGTAACTACCGGACGCAAACCGAACACGACCAATATGGGACTGGAAGAAAACGGTATAAAACTGATTAAAAACGGTGGCGTACAGGTTAATGAATATATGCAGACTACTCGTGAAGATGTTTATGCGGTAGGTGATGTAACGGGTACGGATATGTTCGTTTATATGGCTGCTTATGGCGGCAAACTTGCAGCACTTAATACGCTTGATGGTAATAAAAATGCTTATGATAACGCTGCTATGCCTTCGGTGATATTTACTGACCCGCAAGTTGCCGATGTAGGGCTAACCGAGGCGCAGGCAAAAGAACAAGGCTATGACGCAAAAACCAGTGTCATAACCCTTGACCATGTGCCACGTTTCATTGCCGCCCGTGATACCAGAGGCTTAATAAAACTGGTGGCGGACAGGAAAACCGACAAATTACTAGGCGCACATATCTTGGCACCGGAAGCCGGAGACTTGATACAAACAGTAGTTATCGCCCTAAAAGCTGAAATGACAACGGAAGCCTTGGCAAGCACTATATTCCCGTATCTCACAGGCGTTGAAGGACTAAAACTCGCCGCTCAAACCTTCGATAAGGATGTTAGCAAACTTTCTTGCTGCGCAGGATAGACTGGTGCGAACTGGTCAATTGCCAAGCCCTTGATTTCCCATGACTAAAAGCTCCGTACTTCGCTTTTCCAAGTACGGTGTTTTTCAGGAAAGGGGCATATATAGGAGAAAAATTAGAGAAAAACGGGGTGTTTTTATAGAGAGGAAGTCAATTGCAAATAGCGAAAAAGCCCGCAAATGCTGGGCTTTTGAGGCTATGCCATCTCAGGCATATGAAAGTTCGTTTGTAGTTAATGGCGGTGTATTGACCCCCTTTGGGTTCGAATCCTCTACACCTACCA
>CEUZ01163597.1_pt1 | contig 14227 bp, 15 predicted proteins | sample 361511 | NCBI WGS metagenome assembly CEUZ01 (sample SAMEA2622822, study PRJEB7988) | marine metagenome | biome: marine biome (ENVO:00000447); feature: surface water layer (ENVO:00002042); material: "saline water (ENVO:00002010), including plankton (ENVO:xxxxxxxx)" | depth 5 m
ACTGGTCTTAGTTGAGAAAATTTTGTTTCCCAGAATCTTAAAACATAGGGCTCAACACCTACCTCTTTAGATGCTTCACCAATTGTTCTATAAGCGTCTGGTCCTTTTTCCATTTTTCTTTTTAACTATTTATCCTTTTCTTTAATTCTTTACTTGCCCTAAAAGAGATTACTCTTCTTGCATCAATGATTGCTTCTTCTTTTGTTTTAGGATTTCTTCCTATTCTTTCTTTTTTATGTCTTACGGAAAAAGTTCCAAAAGAGGTGAGCTTAACAGAATTACCGTCAACCAAATCATTTATTATTTCTTCAAAAAATTGATCAACAATTTCAGATGCTTCAGTCTTTGAGATTCCAACTTCACTATAAATTAATTCAGCCAATTCAGCTCTAGTAAGGGTATCAGTCATGGTCTCTCCTCAAGTAATTACACATAAAACAATTTTAATCATAAAAAATCAAGCCTTTACTACCATCTTATTATGCTAGAGCCCCAGGTAAAACCACCGCCCATAGCAGCAAGAAGAACAATGTCACCTTTTTTAATTTTATTACTTATTACAGCTTCATTTAAAGCCAGTGGAATAGATGCAGCAGAAGTATTAGCGTGCTTATCCACCGTCACAATAATTTGTTCATTTCTAAGACCAACTTTTTTAGCAACAGAATCTAAAATTCTTGAGTTAGCTTGATGCGGTACAAACCAATCAACATCCTCAATACTTAAATTATTTGCTTCTAAGGCCTCAAAAATAGTTGCAGAAATATTTTTAACTGCATGTTTAAAAACGCCACTCCCGTCCATTCTTAAAAATCCAACATTATTAGATGTTGACGGACCTCCATCAACATAAAGCATATCTTTAAAATCACCGTCTGAATGCAAATGGTTACTTAAAATTAAACTTTGTGATTTTTCATTTGTTGATTGCAAGACGACTGCACCTGCACCATCTCCAAATAAAACACATGTAGATCTATCATCCCAGTCTAATATCCTGCTAAAGGTTTCCGAACCTATAACAAGCGCAGTATTTGATTTACCCAAACTTATTGAGTTATCAGCAAGCTCTAATCCAAAAACGAATCCGGAACAGACTGCTTGCACATCATAAGCGTAGCCTTTTTTAATGCCTAAACCTGATTGAATTGATGTTGCTGTAGCTGGAAAGGTATTATCTGGAGTTGCCGTGGCAACGATAATTAGATCTATGTCGTCTTTATTAATTTCTGCATTATTTATTGCTTTTTTTGCTGCCTCTATACCAAGAGATGAAGTTGTGTCATTTTCGGAGACAATTCTTCTTTCTTTAATTCCTGTTCTTTCGGTTATCCATTCGTCATTTGTATTTAAGGTTTTAGATAAATCATCATTTGTAACAACTTTATCAGGGAGGTGGCCACCTACACCAATTATTTTAGATCTGTAAAGTCTATCAATTGACATCTAAATATTATCTCCAATAAGATCTCTGATTTTTTCAGATATTTCAGATCTCGCTAAATTGATACTAAACTCTATAGCGCTAGCAAAACCAATAAAGTCCGTACCGCCATGGCTTTTGACGACTAAGCCATTGAGCCCAAGAAAAAAACCGCCATTATTCCCCCTTGGATCTATCTTATTCTTTAAAGACCTAAAAGAATTCTGAGCGATAAACATACCTAATTTACCTGCTAGTGACGATTTTAATGTATTAAATGTATAATAAGCCATTAACTGAGCAATTCCTTCAGCAGTTTTTAGAGCAACATTGCCTGTAAAGCCATCAGTTATAATTACATCAGATGTTCCTTTTGAGAGATCATCTCCCTCAACAAAGCCAATAAAATTATTTTTAAAAATTAATGATAACCTTTCAGAAGCTTCTTGAAGATCATTTGACCCTTTTGTATCCTCATGACCAATATTTAGGATAGCAATTTTTGGATTTTCTTTTTTAAGAACACATATTGCATACGCATAACCCATTATCCCGAATTGAACTAACTGATTAGATGAAACATCAATATTGGCACCAAGATCTAAAACAACTGAATCACCATTTGGATTTGGCCACAAAGCAGTAATAGCTGGTCTTTCAATGTTATCAATAGTTCTTAAAATTATTTTTGATAAAGCCATTAAGGCGCCAGTATTACCTGCTGATAAAACCACATCCGATTCTTTTTTTGCGCAAGAATCTATACTTAACCACATAGATGATTCTTTTCCAATTCGCCTAACGGCATCTGTAGGTTTTGCATCCATAGGAACAAAAGTTTCGGTATGATGGATTCTAACTTTAGGTATTAAGGAGGGGTATTTTTTTAAAACACTATTTATATCATTTTCATTTCCAAAAAGATTAGCTTGAACATTCTCCAATTTTTTAAAAGCATGGTTTAAGCCCTTAACAGTAACTTCAGGGCCAAAATCGCCACCCATCATATCAATGGATATTTTTGTTATTTTTTCCAAATTAAATTTTTAATTTATAATTAAAACCCCTGTTTTGAACTTTCGATAATCTCATCAAAAGATTTATTTTTGTATTTTTTAATTTTCTTATAAACATATTCGTTTAATTCATTAACTTTATTAGTGTCTTGATCCTCTAATGGCCAAATATTTCTTTGAAGCGATTCATTGAATAAATCAATATTTTCAATAGTTTGTGAATATACATCTAATCTACCGTATATTGACTTTGCTGCAATTTTCATTTTCTTTGAAAAAGTATTATCGCTAATGCCAATTTCCCTATATGTGGTTTCCAGTTCATCAATAAATGTTTCTAAAAAACTTTGCTTAAATGTTAAGTTTTTTTTATCATTATTATTCAAACAATGAAAAATTATAAATACATGAAGAACAATAATCTCAAACCTTCCATTAATATCTTTTGATATTTTTAATTTTTGGTAAAACCAGTTATCGTAAGAGTTTATTAATATTCTTTTGTATAATATTTCATGAGGAAGCTTATATTCTTTATAAATTTGTCTTTGTCCAATAAAGAAATTACTTAATTTTTTGAACATTTTTTTTTGAAATATTGACATACTAAACAAAAAAGACCATTTCTATTAAAGATTATATTAATGTAAAAACATATAACCATGAAAATAAACTTAAAGAATTATATAATTTCCTTTGCTGCATTAACAGTAATATGTTGTTCTCCAATTATAGAAAATAGGGGTTATGTATTTGATGATAAATTAATATCTCAAATTGAAGTCGGAAAGACAAATGCTGGTCAAGTTTTGCAAATACTCGGAACGCCATCTACAACATCAACAATTGACGCAACAACATGGTATTACATATACAGCAAAGCAGAAACTAAGGCCTTTTATCAGCCTAATGTTGCTAATAGACGAATAATAACTTTAGGTTTTAATGAAAATAGCCAAGTTGATTATATTAAAGAGTATGGATTAGAGGATGGAAATGTTATAGCATTTAATACTAACGCCACTCCTACAAGAGGCAGAGAATTGACTATTTTACAACAACTCTTTGGAAATTTAGGTAGATTGGGGGCAGGAAACTTACCTGGAAACTAATGGTTAAAGAAATTAATTTTGAAATATTAGATAGCGCTGTCAGGCAAATAGAAAAAATTATTGAAGGTGAAAAAGAAAACACACACCTAAGAATAGATGTCCTAGGTGGGGGTTGTGCCGGTTTTTCATATAATATTGATCTTGATAATAAAGTTAATGAAGAAGATATTGTGCTTAATAAAGATGGAGTAAAGATTCTAATAAATAAAGCGTTCGTACCTTACCTTGAAGGCTCTAGTATAGAGTTTGTTGACGAACTTATCGGAAAATCATTTAAAATAAATAATCCAAATGCCACATCTTCGTGTGGCTGTGGTGTATCATTTTCAATGTAATGAAAATCGCATCTTGGAATGTTAATTCAATTAGAAGTAGAATTACAAATGTTTTGGATTGGGTTTCAAGAGAAAAACCCGACATATTTTGTATCCAAGAAACCAAAGTAGTTAATGAAAGTTTTCCAAAAGATGTTTTTGAAGATATTGGATATAACTTTGTTATAAATGGACAAAAAAGTTATAATGGTGTTGCGACATTTTCAAAATTTATTATCGAAGAGAAAATAATTGGTCTTCCAGGTTTTGATGATGATCAAGCCAGATATATAGAAACACTTCATTCTGTAGGAAAAAGTGTATTAAGGGTTATAAATATATACTTACCTAATGGGAATCCATACCCTGGAGATAAATATAACTATAAAATAGAATGGATGAAAGCACTCAAAAATCATCTAACTTCATTAAATATTAAAGATGAAGCCTTTATACTTTTAGGAGATTTCAATGTTATTCCTGAAGAAATTGATGTTTATAATCCAAAAAAATGGAAAGATGATGCACTATTTCTATTAGATACAAGGAAACAATTTCGTGAACTTTTATCATTAGGTTTAACAGATATATTTAGGTCGTTTTACCCGGAAAAAGAAAGCTATACATTTTGGGATTATCAAAGAGGTGCATGGCAAAAAAATGAAGGTATTAGAATTGATCATGTATTGGCATCACCAATTGCCGCTGATCTAATTAATGGTATAAAAATTGATAAAGAAGAAAGAAACAAAGAAAAACCTTCAGACCATGTTCCAATTATTGCAGATATATCAGATTTTTAGATATCAGCGTAACAGTGAGTTTCTTCTTTAGCTCCTGGATGAGTTACGGCACCATATCTTGCAGGGCCAACTTGTTTTGCATATTTCCATAAAGTACCAGTATTATAATCTGTTTTAGGCTTTACCCAATTCTTCTTTCTAGATTCTAATTCTTCTTTCGATACATCTATATCAATAGTTCCTAATTCAGCATCTATTGTAATTATGTCTCCATCCTTTACTAAAGCAATAGGACCTCCATCTGCTGCTTCGGGGCCTACATGACCAATACAAAAACCTCTTGTTCCTCCAGAAAATCTTCCATCTGTCACTAAAGCAACTTTATCACCCTTTCCTTGACCGTAAAGAGCAGCAGTCGTAGATAGCATTTCTCTCATTCCAGGACCGCCCTTAGGACCTTCATAGCGAATAATAATTACATCTCCGTCTTTATATTTTTTTTCTTCTACAGCATCAAAAGCATCTTCTTCACAATCAAAACATCTTGCTGGTCCACTAAATTTCAAATTCTCCATCCCAGCAACTTTTACTATCGCTCCTTCTGGCGCAAAACTACCTTTAAGACCTACTACACCCCCTGTCTTAGTAATAGGATTGCCTGCTGGATAGATAATTTTTTGATTTGAATCAAATTCTACAGAAGCAATATTTTCTTCAATAGTTTTTCCTGTAACTGTTAAACAATCACCCTTAATGAAGCCCTCATCAAAAAGTGTTCGAAGTAACATGGGAACACCCCCAGCTTCATGCATATCCTTGGCTACATAATTTCCTCCAGGTTTTAGGTCGGCAATATAAGGAGTCGTTTTAAATATCTCAGCAACATCAAATAAATCAAAATCTATTCCTATTTCATTTGCCATAGCTGGTAAGTGAAGAGCGCCATTTGTTGATCCACCAGTAGCAGCAACGACAACAGCTGCATTTACAAGAGAATCTTTCGTTACAATATCTCTTGGCCTAATGTTTTTTTCAAGAAGATCCATAACTGCCTTACCGGATTGTAATGCATATTCATCTCTTCCTTCATCTGGTGCAGGAGGGCCAGCCGAATAAGGTAATGCAAGACCTATAGCCTCAGAAACACAAGCCATAGTATTTGCTGTAAATTGTCCTCCGCAAGAACCAGCGCTTGGGCAAGCTACACATTCGAGTTCGTGAAGCTCTTCTTCACTAATTTTTCCTGCAGAAAATTCTCCAACCGCTTCAAAAACATCAACAACAGTAACATCTTTACCCTTATAGCTTCCTGGTAATATCGAACCTCCATAAATAAAAACAGAAGGAACATTTAGTCTTAACATAGCCATCATCATTCCTGGCAAAGACTTGTCACAGCCAGCCACCCCAACAAGAGCATCATAACAATGTCCTCTCATAGAAACTTCGATTGAATCAGAAATAATCTCTCTACTCACCAGAGAAGACTTCATTCCTTGATGCCCCATTGCAATGCCGTCAGTAACTGTAATTGTTGTAAATTCTCGAGGTGTTCCACCTTCACTCGAAACACCTGATTTTACACTTTTTGATTGCCTCATAAGAGAGATGTTACATGGAGCAGATTCATTCCAGCAAGTAGCAACACCTACAAAAGGTTTATCTATATCCTCTTCTTCCAAGCCCATAGCATAATAATATGATCTATGAGGTGCTTTTTGCGCTCCAAGCCTAACATGTCTACTAGGCAATTTATTATGATCAAATTTTCTTTTTTTCATCTTTTATAAAGGTGCTACCACCATCCACATATTATCACTTGTAAGTTGTTTATCTAAAAAATTAAACTTAATTATTTTATAACCTGTAATATCTACCATCTTTCTTAATGTTTTAGGGGTAAATTGATTCACATGATCTGGAAATCTATAACCGCACCAATTTTTTCCCCTAACTATTCTGTTTATAGAAGAAAAATTTGGAACTTTAATGATTATAATGCCATCTTTTTTAATTGTTTTCTTAAGCTCTTTAAGGACCTTAAGAGGCTCATGCTCATGCTCTAAATATGAACGAAGTATTACACCATTAAATTTATTTTCACCAAATTCTTTTAAAACTTCTGTGGCAGGAGCGCAAACCGCAGTTCCACCCCTCATTTCAAAATTATTTTTTGCTTCACTTGCTGATTTAATAGAAATATCTATACCAAAAGGTATATATTTATCCGGTAAATCATTAAATTTAGCACCTGAACCACAGCCTATATCTAAAATATTACCACTATTTACAAATTTATTTAATAAATACAATAGTTTATTTCTTTTTATTAATCCTTTAATATATCTTCTAGTTTTTTTTGATACTTTAATATTTTTAGTTTCTTCAAAGTTTTTTTCCCAGGCAAATTCTTCTTTCATTCTTTCGTAAATAGGAACAACCGGCATATATACAAAAGAACAAAATTTACATTTTACTAATTCCCAATGATCAAAAGTTAATATATTGGTCTTTTTTTTATCACTGTGACTGCAAAGTGGACAATTGTCTCTATTTTTTGTACTGACTTCGTTATTCATTATTATTAATTAATTTTTCTATTAAAACTCTCGATGATTCAATTCTTTGTTTATCTTCTTTCATGTCAGTTAATTTTTTTAAGTTTTCTTCTACCACACTCTTAGGGGCTTTATTAAGAAATTCCTTATTTTCAAGCCTTTTTGATAAATCAGATATATCTTTTGTAATTTTTTCTTCTTCTTTTGTTACGCGTGAAAGTTCATTATTTAAGTCTATATTTGCCGGAATAATTAAAGCAAATTTAGAATTATTGACCTTAAAAGTGGCAGAATTGTCAGAAAACTGAGTGACTTCTCTTATAGATTCAATATTAGCTAATTTTGTTAAATAAAAATCTAAATTAGTTATTTTTTTTAATTTATCACCTTTCTTTCTTTCAAGGGTAAGAAATTCTTTTGATTTTATATTTATCTCAGATTTTATAGATCTAATATTTGTTATGATGGCTATTAAAGAATTAATTTCATCAGGCCCACTTTCATTAGCTTTAACCTTTAAATTTCTTTCCCAATTTTCTACTATTAAGGGATTATCTCTATTTTTTAAATTTTGCCAAATTTCTTCTGTAATAAAGGGCATAAATGGATGAAGAGAAATTAAAATGGAATCTAGAATATAAGAACAAGTTGACTTAATTTCATCAGAGTGCTTATCACCTTCATCGTTAAAGTGAGGTTTAATTAATTCTAAATACCAATCGCAGAAAGTTCCCCACGTAAAATGATAAATAATATTAGCGGCATCATTAAAACGATACTCACATAATGATTTTTCAAGAGAACTTCTCATATTTACAAATTCACTTATAATCCATTTGTTAATTGGATATTCAATTGTTTTAGGGTCAAAATTACTATAATCATTAATTTTATTTAATTCACAAAATCTAGAAGCATTCCAAATTTTAGTACCAAAATTTCTATAACCCTGCACCCTTGATTCAGATAATTTTACATCACGACCTTGCGCCGCCATTGCAGTTAATGTAAATCGAAGTGAATCAGCTCCATATTTTTCTATCAAATCAATGGGGTCAACAACATTGCCCTTCGATTTTGACATCTTTTGACCTTTTTCGTCTCTGACTAAAGCATGTATATAAACTTCTGAAAATGGTTCTTTGCCCATAAAATGAATTCCCATCATCATCATACGCGCTACCCAAAAAAAGATAATATCAAAGCCTGTTACCAATAAGTTTGTTGGGTAATATTTTTTTAATGCACCTGTCTTTTCAGGCCAGCCTAATGTCGAAAATGGCCAAAGAGCAGATGAGAACCATGTATCTAAAACATCTTCATCTTGAGTAATCTTTATGTTATCTCCAAATTTCTTTTTTGCCTTTTGTAGCGCTTCTTCTTCATTGTAAGCGACTATTATTTCACCATCATCTGTATACCAAGCAGGTATCCTATGTCCCCACCAAAGTTGTCTAGATATACACCAAGGTTGAATATTTTCTAACCAATCAAAATAAGTTTTAGACCAATTTTCAGGTATAAATTTCATATTGCCTTTTCTAACTGAATCAATTGCTGGTTTTGCAAGTTTCTCTGCATCTACATACCATTGTTCAGTCAAATAAGGCTCTATTATAACATTAGAACGGTCTCCAAATGGAGTTGAGTTATTATATTCCTCTTCTTTAACAAGGTATCCTTCATCCTTTAAGATATTTAAAAGTTTCTCTCTTGCATCAAATCTATCTAAATTTTGCCAATCTTTCGAAACAGAATCATTTAACTTGCCCTCAATATCCATTATTGAAAGCATTTCTAAATTATTTCTTTTACCTACCTCGAAATCATTAAAGTCATGAGCAGGAGTTATTTTAACCGCACCACTACCCTGCTCAGGATCAGCATACTCATCAGCAATTATTTTAATAATCCTATTTACTACAGGTATTAAGACTTCTTTTCCTATTAAATTTTTGTATCTGTCATCATTTGGATGAACAGCTATTGCTGTGTCACCAAACATGGTTTCTGGTCTAGTTGTGGCTATTGTTATAAATTCTTTTTGATTCTCCACTATTGGGTATTTGATATACCAAAGAAAACCCTCAACTTCCTTCTGAACGACCTCAAGATCTGAAATTGCAGTTTTTAATTGAGGATCCCAGTTAACAAGTCTTTTATCTTTATAAATTAAACCATCATTATAAAGCTCAACAAAAACTTTATTGACTGCAGTACAAAGACCTTCATCCATCGTAAATCTCTCTCTACTCCAGTCGCATGAAGCGCCGAGTCTTCTTAATTGTTTAGTTATGGCATTACCTGACTCTTCTTTCCAATCCCATATTTCTTTAATAAACTTTTCCCTTCCAAGTTCAGCTCTTGAAGATTTTTTTTCATCAGCAAGTTTTCTTTCCACTACCATCTGTGTAGCTATGCCTGCATGATCTGTACCTGTTTGCCACAAGACATCTTTGCCCAACATTCTATTGTATCTAACAATAATATCTTGAAGGGTATTATTCAGGGCATGCCCCATATGTAATTTACCTGTTACATTAGGTGGCGGAATTACAATCGAGAAAGCATTATTATCATTTAACTGACATTTAAAATAACCTTTAGTTTCCCAAAAATCATATAAACGAGTTTCCGCTTCTTTAGGGTCATAACTTTTGTTAAGCATATCAATTACGTTTTTTAAAAAGTTTTGATATTTCCTGTTTAACAGATTCTTCAACAATAGTTTTTAGATTTCTTGAAAACCAATCATCCAATGATTCTTTTACGGCTTCTTTAATTATTAAATCAAGAGAGAGGTCATCAGGATTTAAAGCATCAGTTAAGTCATCATTAGATTCAGAAGATGTATCTTCATCTAGATCATCATCAGATTCAATAATATCCGTAAGCTCAAATATATTATCATCTTCTCCGTCTTCATTTTCTTTGTGATCAGATGATTCACTGTCACCAGAAATAACATCTTTTATTGAAGACAATATATCGTCTACGGAAGGTTCTTCTTTGTCATTATTTTGATCCATGCCGATATCTTACATGATCGGTTCGCTATATCAATCAACATTTCCAATAACTTTAATTCTTTGTGGACCGATTTTAATTGTACGAACACTTTTATAATTTTTATTGGGGTTATATATTTTTACATCAAGGGATAAATTCTCAGGGGTCAAAGTTCCCAAGTAATAAGAGAGTAAGAATAATGCAATATTTGAGTCATTTTTTGCCGTTACTAATGAAACCCTTGCATCTAAATATTCTTGCTCTGCATCTAATATATCAAGGGTTGTTCTAGTTCCTAATTCAAATTCCTGCTTTACGCCTTCTAATGCTATATCTGTAGCTCCAACTTGCTTTTCTGTAGCCGAAATTCTTAATATAGAAGCAGAATATTCTGCATATGCTGTTTTTACATAACTTCTAATTTTTCTTTTTGCATCAATAATTAAATACCTATCTCTGGAATTTAATTCTTGTGCTTTTCTTATATTTGACCAACTAAGACCACCATAAAAGATTGGTATTTTAACTTGTCCAGTTATTTGGTATTGGTCAATATCATCAGGCATTAAAAAAGATTGATCTTCGGCATAAATATACTCACCCCTTAAAGAGAGCTGGGGTGCAAGCATGCTTTTTTGAGAAATAACTTTATATCGTGAAGATCTTTCAACTTTTTCATTATATTTTAATAAGGGATTATTATTTAATGCCATAGAAATGGCGTCATCTTCATTATCAGGATATTTTAGTGTTTTGTTCCATTCGCTTAGATCGCTTGGGTTTAAACCTATTATCGATCTATATTCCGCTTCCCTTGCCTGTAGCAAACTTCTTGCATCCGCAAGATTGGATTGAGCTTGTGATAACCTTGCGTCAGCTTGCGCTACATCAGTTAAAGTTAATTCACCTACTTCAAATTGTATTTTTGTTGCCTCTAATCTTTCTTTTAAAACCTCAAAATTATTCTGTTGTAGCTTAACTATCTGTTCCGTTTTTAAATAGTTAAAATAAACTTTAGCTGCTAAAAATAATATATTTTGTTCGGAATCTCTCAAACTTTGTCTACCGGCTGCCACTAAATTAACAGCACTTAATCTATCACTTATTAACCTTCCGCCAGTAAATATTTTTTGATTAACTGAAACAGATCCAACCAATGGGTTAGTTGTTACTTTATCTAAATCACCATATTTAAGACTATTTTCGCTATAACTTCCCATTACTTCTATGCTTGGAAAAAATTGAGAAGATGCAGCACTAACATTTTCATCCAAGGACCTTAATTCAGCCCTTTTTGAATTAATAATTGGATTATTTGTATAAGCATGAGAAAGAGCTGAAGTTAAAGTTTCTGAATAAACTGATATATTAACGAAAGCCATTACCATGAATAAAGTTATACGTTTAAACATTTTATTTACCTCAAATATCAATAAAAATGACGCCTGCGTCATCTTTATAAATATATAAGGGCTTTTGTAAAGAAAATAATGAATTTTTGATTTTATTTTTAACTTCAAATAAAAATATCCAAGTGATACTTATAATATTAAACTGCTTATGAGGCCACGTGGCGGAGCGGTTACGCAGCGGCCTGCAAAGCCGTGGACATCAGTTCGAATCTGATCGTGGCCTCCATATCGAAAAGAGAATTAAAATTATGAAAAATTTAAACGATAAGATTGCCTTCCCTTGTGGGCTTTCTATGAAAAATAGATTTATGCTAGCCCCACTAACTAACACACAAAGTCATGAAGATGGATGTTTGTCTGATGATGAGTTTGATTGGTTAACGCTAAGGGCTAAAGGAAATTTTGGTTTAACAATGTCATGTGCATCACATGTGCAAGAAATTGGAAAAGGTTTTCCAGGTCAATTAGGTATTTTTGACGACATGCATATCGATGGATTAAAGAGATTAACAGATAAAATAAAGTCTTATGATAGTCTTGCTGTTGCTCAACTCCATCATGCCGGCATGAGATCTCCAGAAGATATAATTGGTGAAAAACCTGTTTGCCCTTCAGCAGATGATGAAACAAATTCTAGAGCTTTATCTTTAGATGAGGTTAAATATTTACGAGATGATTTTATTAACGCTGCACTAAGATCGCAAAAATCAGGTTATGAAGGTGTAGAAATACATGGAGCACATGGTTACATATTATGCCAATTTCTAAGTAGCGCTATTAATAAAAGAGAAGATGAATATGGGGGTTCTTTAGAAAACCGTTCAAGAATAATTTATGAAATAATTGATGGAATAAGGCAAAGTTGTGGAAATAATTTCTTGTTAGGCATTAGATTATCGGCAGAAAGATTTGGTATAAAGCTGGGTGAAATTAAACAAATCTGTCAAAAACTAATTAATGACCAAAAAATAGACTTTTTAGATATGTCTTTATGGGATTCGTTCAAAGAACCTGTCGAAGAAGAACATAAAGGTAAAAACCTTCTTGAACATTTTACAGAAATGGATAGGAAGAATGTTTTATTAACAGTAGCTGGCAATATAAGAACTGGGGAAGATGTTATCAAAATTATTGATTCCGATGTAGATTTTGTAACTATAGGTAGAGCCGCAATATTACACCATGACTTTCCAAATAAAGTGATCGAAAACTCTAAATTCCAACCCATTACTATTCCAGCTTCTAAAAAGCATCTAAGAAAAGAAGGATTAAGTGAAAAGTTTATAGAATATTTAAAAGTTTTTAAAGGTTTTGTAGAAGAATAAAGGTAAATATTTTCTAGTTTATAATTATTTCTTTTTTTTATATACAGCTAAATCGACAACATAGGGGAAGATATGGAAAATTTTATTAAATATGGTCAATGGATCGTAGTTGTAATTAGTTTGCTTGGAGTTTATTTAGTTAGCTCTACAAAGCCAAAATCTCGTCTTAGTGGTTATATTGTAACAGCATTAGGAAGGTTTGCCGGAGCTATTATGTTTATTGTTTTAGACCTTTATGCATTTGTAATTGTAAATATTATTCATACTTACATTGGCTTAAGGGGTTACTATAAAAATAAAAAGGAACAAATAAATTAGACCTGATTATTTATTTTTTTTAGCTTTTTTTTCTTAAAATAATTTAAATCTTTCTTAAGTTGCTCTTCTTTCTTCTTATCTAAAAGATTTTTTTTATTACCTTTCTGAGATGTACTGCATGCTGAAATTCCCATTTTATTCCTTACTTTAGAACCTCGTTAACAACTTTATTTTCAATATATCCTAATTTATCTATCGATATCTTGACAACATCATTAGCTTTTAAAAATTTATTCTCTACAACACCCACACCACTTGGTGTTCCAGTTAAAATAAGATCACCAGCCTCCAATGTAAATGCTGTTGATAAATGTTCAATTAACTCAAAACAATTAAAAATAAGATGTTTAGTATTTGATTCTTGTCGTATTTCACCATTAACTTCCGTCTTTAAATAAAGATTATGCGGATCAGCAATCTCATCTTTTGTTACAATCGCAGGGCCAAATGGACAATGAGTGTCAAAAGATTTTCCAATAGTAAAAGTTGGTACTCTCATCTGCCAATCTCTAACACTTACATCATTAGCGACAGTGTATCCTGCAATAACTTTATGGGCATCATCTTTTGAAACATGACGACAATTTTGGCCAATAACAATTGTTAGTTCTCCTTCATAATCTAATTTATCCGAAACAATAGGTTTGTGTATTTCATCATAAGGTCCATTAGCTGATAAAGATTGTTTATTAAAAATCATTGGGACTTCTGGAGTATCCATATTTCTTCCTGCAGCTCTTATTTCTTCTAAATGATCTGCATAATTTAAACCAATAGCAATAATTTTTGGAGGTCTTGATATTGGAGATAAAATATTAACTTCTTTTAATGCTATGATTTCTTCTGGATTACTGCAAATATCATTAGCTTTAGTAATTGCACCCTCACCTTCCTGAAGAAAACTTAACATATCTTCAGGTATTTCTGCTGATTGTGAAAAGGGAATAACCTGATCACCCTTTAAGGATCCAATTCCAATTTTATTTTCATTTCTAAA
>CEUZ01267211.1_pt1 | contig 14202 bp, 14 predicted proteins | sample 361511 | NCBI WGS metagenome assembly CEUZ01 (sample SAMEA2622822, study PRJEB7988) | marine metagenome | biome: marine biome (ENVO:00000447); feature: surface water layer (ENVO:00002042); material: "saline water (ENVO:00002010), including plankton (ENVO:xxxxxxxx)" | depth 5 m
TGTTTTTTATATTTGGATGTTGCCTTTTCAATATCTCTTACGCTTAATTTTTTATCAATTATTTCTTTTGCTTTTTCTAGTGCATTTGGAACCCCGATGAGAGCCCTAGCATGACCCATTGAAAGTTGGCCGCTTATAACCAGTTCTTGTATTTCTTGATTTAGCTCTAAAAGTCTTAAAATATTTGAAACGTGACTAGAGCTTTTGCCGGTGATTTTTGCAATTTCTTCATTTGTAATATTTTTTTCTTCTAGTATTTGTTTGTATGCCTTAGCCTCCTCTATAACATTAAGATCTTCTCTTTGAATATTTTCAATAAGAGCGGCCTCAAAAAGCTTGTTATCTTCAAATTTTTTTATAACACAGTCAACTTCGTGTATTCCCACAGACTGAGCTGCCCTCCACCTTCTTTCACCCGCAATAATTTCATAATTTCCTTCTTTGAGCGGCCTTACAATTATTGGTTGTAATAAACCTTGTGATTTTATTGACTGAGCAAGCTCGTTTAATTCTTTTTGGTTGAAATTTTTTCTTGGTTGGTTTTTGTTGGGTTTTAGTTGGGATATGTTTATAGAAACAAGACCCTCCTTAGAATCTTTTTTTGATTGAAGTAGGGCGCCCAATCCCATTCCTAATTTATTGCTTTCTTTATTCACACCATTACTTTTGATTTAAAATAACCTCTTTTGCAAGCTCAATATACGCAATTGAGCCAGAACATTTCGTATCGTATATAAGTGCGGGCTTGCCGTGGCTTGGTGCTTCCGACACCTTAATGTTTCTTGGAATTGTTGTTTTATAAACCTTTTTTCCCAAATGAGACCTAACATCATTTTCAACAAGGGTGGTTAATGAGTTCCTTTTGTCTACCATTGTTAACAAAACACCCTCAATATAAACGCTTTTGTTATAATTTTCTTTTATCAAATCTATTGTTTGCATAAGAGAGGTGAGCCCCTCCAGCGCAAAAAACTCACATTGTAAAGGTATGATAATTGAGTTTGAGGCAACTATTGCATTAATTGTTAAAAGGCCAAGTGCAGGCGGACAATCAATAAGCACAAAATCATAGTTGTTTATTTTTTCTATGATTGATTTTAAAATATATTCCCTGTCTGATTTATCTACCAGTTCAATTTCTGAAGCAGCTAAATCGGTAGATGCGGGTATAATATCCAGACCTGGAATTATTGTTTTTTTAATATATGGCTCCTCAAAAAAACCAAGATTAATCAGTTTGTATAAAGACGGCTCTCTTGAATCATGATCTATACCAATGCCGGTGCTTGCGTTCGCTTGTGGGTCAGCATCAATTATTAAAACCTTTTTATTTATTGCTGCCAAAGAAGTTGCTAAATTTATAGTTGTGGTTGTTTTTCCAACACCACCTTTTTGATTGGTTATTGATATTATTTTTGTCACTTTTTTTTAAAGTCCTTAATTATAATAATAACACCCCCTCCAGAGCTTTTGCTTTTTTGGGTTTTGTAGTTAAAAAAATATTTTTTTTTTGCTTCTATAATTTCGCTTTTAACATTTCTTCCCTTAAGAAACACAAGTGTTGTGTTTTTATTAGAAAAAACAAGTGAATAATTTATTAGTCTGTTAAGCGGAGCAAGGGCTCTGGAAGTGATAAAACTAAAATATGGAAGATCAATATTTTCAAGTCTTTCATTAACTGTTTTTGCTTGTAGGTTGAGTTTGCTTAATGCGTGCTCTACAAAAGAAATTTTCTTAGTTTTTGAATCAACCATAGTAATGTTTGTGTATCCAAGTATTGCTAAAGCCACTCCAGGAAGCCCGGCACCTGTACCCATATCAAGTATGCTGCTTTTTTTGTTTTTGATAAGGGGAGAAAGTTGTAAGGAGTCGCATATGTGCCTATCCCAAGCGTTATTAAGGGTGGAGCTTCCAACCAGGTTGGTAATTTTGTTTGTCTTCTTAATTTCTTCAATAAACCAATCTATTTTTTTTACTTCGGTGTCAGTCAGGCCAAAAAATTTAATAATACTGTTTTTATTCAAATTTTGTGCCGCCTTTTTTGTTTTTATTTTTTTTAATAAACCTAAGTAGGGCGATAATTGCTGCTGGGGTAATTCCTGAAATTCTAGATGCTGCACCTATTGTTGGTGGTTGGATTTTGCTAAGTTTTTCAACAATTTCATTAGAAAGGCTTCCGACCTTTGTATAGTTTATTTTTTTTGGTATTTTAAGTTTTTCATCTTTTTTAAAATCTTCAATATCGCTTATTTGCCTTTTAATGTATCCGCTATAAGTAGATTCAATTTCTATCTGCTCTTTTGTTTCTCTGTCTATTTTTTTTATTTCCGGCCAAACTTTTGTTAGGCTATCGAACTCAATATTTGAAAATGATAAAAGTTCAAAGGCCGATCTTTTTTTTCCGTCATGATTAATCTTAATCCCGTGTTTGGTTAGTTGATTTGGTGACGCCTTTATTGAGTTTACCACAGAAAACCCTTTTTTAATGTTGTTTAGTTTGGTTTTAAAGAGCCTTTGTCTTTCTTCTGACACACAACCGATATTAATTCCCAGGGGTGTTATTCTTTGATCGGCATTGTCTGCCCTGAGCAAAAGTCTGTATTCAGATCTAGAAGTAAACATTCTATATGGTTCGTTTGTTCCTTTTGTTACAAGATCATCAACCAAAACTCCGATGTAGCCTTGTGACCTATCTATTATAAAACTTTTTGACGATCTGTGTTTTAGCGAAGCATTAATACCGGCAACAATTCCTTGTGCGGCTGCCTCTTCATACCCTGTTGTTCCGTTAATTTGTCCTGCAAAAAAAAGATTTGAAATTTTTTTTGTTTCAAGAGTGTGTGTTAGCTCTATTGGATTAACATAATCATATTCAATGGCGTAAGCTGGTTGTGTGATTGTTGCTCTCTCTAACCCTTCTATTGAGTGAACAAACTCCTCTTGAATATTTTCTGGTAAAGAGGAAGATATTCCATTTGGATATATTATGTCGCTATTAAGACCCTCAGGTTCTAAAAAAATTTGATGTGATTTTTTTTGTGGAAATTTATGAATTTTGTCCTCAATTGAGGGGCAATATCTTGCGCCCATAGATTTTATTTTCCCTGAATACATTGGTGATAGGTTTAGGTTGTTGTTTATTATTTTGTGAGTCTTTAGATTGGTCTTTGTAATAAAGCAGGAAATTTGAGGGATGTGGATAAATCTGTTGATAAACGAAAAGGGGATGGGGTTTTTGTCTGGATATTGCTCTTCTAAGTTACTGAAATTTATAGATTTTTTAAGTATTCTTGGGGGTGTTCCTGTTTTTAATCTGCCTATTGAAAACTTTAAACTGGAAATGGTTTCAGCAAGCTTGATTGAGGGCTTATCACCAATTCTTCCTGCTTGTTTTTTTTCTGAACCAACCCTAATAACGCCCCTTAAAAATGTTCCTGTTGTAATAACTAGGCTTTTACAAAGAATAAGTTCTTTGTTTTCTAAATAAACCCCCTCTATTTTTTTGTTTTTTATTTTTATGTCCTCAACAGAGCCTTGGATTAAATAAAGGTTTCTTTGATTTTTAACAAAATCAGATATTGATTTTTTGTATAAATCTCTATCTGCCTGTGCCCTTGGGCCCCTAACTGCTGCACCCCTGCTTGTATTAAGCATTCTAAACTGAATGCCAGATTTGTCTATTGCCCTGCCCATAATACCATCCAAAGCATCAATTTCTCTAACAAGATGGCCCTTTCCAAGGCCGCCAATTGCTGGATTACAAGACATTTCTCCAATTTTTAACAAGTTATGAGTTACTAAAGCTGTTTTAGAGCCCATTCTTGCTGATGCGCAAGCAGCTTCTACCCCTGCATGTCCGCCACCAACAACCAAAACATCGAATTTATTCATTTTTTTCACGTGAAATTATTTTCCAATACAAAAATCATTGAATATCAGGTCTAGGAGCTGTTCAATATCCAAATTATAATACATACCCTCAATTTGTTTTAAAGACTGTCTAATATCAGCCGCTATCATATCGATATTTTTATTAAAATCCACCACTTTTATCGTTTCTAAACAGTTTTGAAGTTTAGAAAGCTGTCTTTCACGTGAAATTATAGGGTTTTCTCTGGAGTTATTTGGAAAAATTGTTGTAATTGTTTTTTTTAGGGTTTTGTTTATGCCATATCCAGACCTTGATGATATATTTATTACATCTTTTGTAGATTTTTTGTTTTTTCTTATATCAAACTTAGATCTAACAAAAATTTTATTCTTTATTTTTTTGTATAGTTCTTTTTCATTTTTTTCTAAAAAAATTATATTAAGGTCGACTTTTTTAGTTGTTTCTATAGTCTTTGATATTCCAATTTTTTCTATTTTGTTTCTGTATTTTCTTATCCCTGCTGTATCTATAAATGTTACTTGATAACCCTTAATGTCTAGAACAGATTCAATAAGATCGGTTGTTGTTCCGGGGGTTTTGGTAACTATAGACACATCTCTTCCAGATATAAAATTAACAAATGAAGACTTTCCTGTGTTGGGCTTACCAATAACAGACACCAAAAATCCCGACCTTATTGCTTTAGCGTTTTTTGATCTGTTAATAATTTTTTCTATATCATCTATTATGTTCTTCTTTTGTTCTTTTATTTCTTTTTCTATTCCTTTGGGTAGGTCTTCATCTGAAAAATCAATTATTGCTTCAACATTTGCTAGTAATTTTTGAATTTTTTTTGATATCTCTAAAACAAGGCCGCTAAGCTCGCCCCTAAGGTTTTTTAACGCAAGCTCTCTTTGTTTTTCTGTGTTGGCATTTATAAGATCGGAAAGGGCTTCGACCTTGATTAGGTCTAGTTTGTTGTTTTCAAATGCACGCCTTGTAAATTCTCCTGGTTCTGCAACCCTCATTCCTTTTTCTAAAAGTTTTTTTGTTATTTTGTTAATTATTGCAGCACCTCCGTGACAAGAAATCTCAACCATGTTTTCTCCTGTAAAGCTTTTAGGAGAATTGAAGTAGGTTGTAAGGGTTTGATCAATTGGAAGTTTGTTTTTGTCCAATATATAGTTTAGTTCAACTTTGTTTGTTTTTATTTTTTTGTTTGATGAAATGGATTTAATAATGTTGTGGGACCTTGGTCCAGAAATTCGAAAAAGAGCAATTGCTGATTTTCCGTTGGGTGTTGCTAACGCAAATATATTATCTTTTTTTACCATTTAAATATTGGAGATAAACTTATAAAACTAACAAGTCTACTTCAAGTGATTTTGTTTTTTTGTTTTTTGTTTTTTTTTGGGGGGTCTTTTAGTTTTTTGTTCCCATGCTTTGATAAAAGTCGTTGTTGGTTTTTGTGTCTTTCATTTTATCTAATAAAAACTCCATAGCTTCTGTCGTTCCCATGGGGGCCAAAATTTTTCGTAAAATAAATATTTTTCCAAGCTCATCTTTTTCAATAAGAAGCTCCTCTTTTCTTGTTCCTGACTTACTAATATCGAAGGCGGGGTAGGTTCTTTTTTGACTAAGTTTTCTATCCAAAACCATTTCACTATTACCTGTGCCTTTAAACTCTTCAAAAATAACCTCATCCATTCTGCTTCCGGTGTCAATAAGTGCTGTTGCGATAATCGTTAGTGAGCCGCCCTTTTCAACGTTTCTTGCTGCTCCAAAAAATCTTTTTGGTCTTTGTAGTGCGTTTGCATCTACACCGCCAGTTAATACCTTTCCACTAGAAGGAATAACGGTATTATAAGCCCTTCCTAATCTGGTAATGGAATCTAAAAGAATAACAACATCGTGTTTATATTCAACAAGTCTCTTTGCTTTTTCTATAACCATTTCAGCAACCTGAACATGTCTGGATGCTGGTTCGTCAAATGTAGAGCTAATAACCTCTCCATTAACAGATCTTTGCATATCTGTTACTTCTTCAGGCCTTTCATCAATTAAAAGAACTATAAGTTTTGTTTCTGGGTGATTACTTATAATTGCATTTGCAATTTTTTGCATAATTATTGTTTTTCCAGTAAACGGTTGTGCAACAATTAGTTGTCTTTGTCCCTTACCCAATGGTGCTATTATATCAATAATTCTTTCGGTTAAATCTGGCATTGGTTTTTCTTGTTCTAATTTAAATCTGTTTTCTGGATACAAGGGGGTTAAATCTTCAAAATTTACCCTATTTCTAACAAGTTCCGGGGCTTGCTTGTTAATAGAGTTCACTTTAATTAATGCAAAATACCTTTCCCCTTGTTTTGGCGCTCTGATATCACCTTCAATACTATCTCCTGTTCTAAGGCTAAATTTTTTAATTTGTGAAGGCGAAACATATATATCATCGGGGCCTGGTAAATAGTTTGATTCAGGTGAACGTAAAAAACCAAAACCATCTTGCATAATTTCAATAACACCAGCTCCAGTGATAGCCTCACCATCTAAGGCAATTTTTTTTAATATAGAAAACATGAGGTCTTGTTTTCTTAATGAGGACGGATTTTCTATACCGTGTTTATCTGCTTCTTTTAAAAGCTCTTCTGGATCTTTAATTTTTAATTCTTGTAAATTCATATTGTGTTGGATTTTAGTTTTTTAGAAAAGAAAGAAAGCTTTACAAAATAAGTTTCTTTTTGTCAAAATATATTAATAATTATTTATAATTAGGTAGTATTAGTATTTGGTAGTATTAATTATGTTAATTAATAAATATCCATATAAAATATTAAATTTATTAGTTTTTGGATAAAACCGGCTAAAGTTTTTAACAATATTAAATAAACAACCAATATATTGATATTTAAATATTTTTTATCTGATAAAACTGCGAATAAATATGTATAAATATGTATAAAACAAAATTACAAAATTATGGAAAACTACCAGCAAGTAAGAAAAACTGTTATTAAAAACTATATAAAACAGATAAAAGACACAAAAATAAACAAAAAAAATTAAAAACGTTAATAACCCCTAAAAATATCTACATGTTTACTAACAAAAAATTTATTTTAGCCAGCTCCAGCAAGTCTAGATATAAAATTTTAAAAAAAAATAATCTGAATTTTGTTAAAATAAAACCAAGGTGTGACGAAGAAACAATTAAAAAAAAGTTTAAAAAAAAAACACCCAAAAAAATTGCACAAATATTAGCAAAAGAAAAAGCAAAGAGCGTAAGTATAAAAAACCCAAACCAGATTGTTGTGGGTTGCGACACAGTTGTTATTTTTAATGAAAAGTTAGTTAACAAAGCAAACACCCTGAAAGAGGCCAAAGAAAAAATCACAAAACTTTCGGGGAAAAAACACAAAATTGTTTCGGCGGCGTGTGCATATATTAATAATAAAAATATTTGGCAAAATCACCAAACCACAATTATTGAAATAAGAAAACTAAACAACAAAGAGATTAACAAATATATAGCAGACTGTGGCAAAGAAGTTTTAGAATCTGCTGGCTGCTATCAAATAGAAAGCATTGGCCCACAGATAATAAAAAACATAAAAGGTGATTTTTTTAATGTTATGGGCTTCCCCCTTTTTCCCTTTTTGAATTTTTTAAATAGGTTTAATATATAACAAAAATGAAAAAGGCACACGTTATCGGCACAAAGGTAAGCAAAAGCTTGTCACCAATAATATTTGGTTATTGGTTTAAAAAATACAACATTAGTGCAGAATATAGCTTTAAAGAAATAAACGAAGATATTTTCGATAAAGAAATTAAAAAAATACTTGAAGACAAGAGTGTTTGTGGTTTTAATGTAACAATACCATTTAAAGAAAAAATTATAAAGCACATAAACATATCAGACACACACACAAAATCAATAGGGGCAGTTAATTGTGTAACCAAAACAGACAACGGCTTTGAAGGAACCAACACAGATTTTATAGGTTTTGAAAAATCAATTAGGTGGCAAGAAGAAAACGGCGTTTCAAAACTAGAAAAAAAAGAAACCGCGCTTGTTATTGGTTATGGTGGTGCAGCCAAAGCTATAATATATTCATTGATAAAAACAGGATTTAAAAAAGTTAGAGTGTTTAATAGAAGTTTTGAAAAAATCCAAAACCTAGAAGGTATATACCCTCATAAAATTGAAGAAATTAGCAATTTTTTTAATGTGGCTGATATAGTAATCAACACCATACCCATAAACTACAAAAACAATATTAAGCTACACAAAACCAAACACACAGAAAACAAAAACACACAACCCACCACACCACACGGCTATGATATTTGTTATAATGAAAACACTTTTTTTTTAAAAAATATTGAGCGCGCAAAAAGATTTTATGGAATCCATATGTTAATCCACCAAGCTGCACCCTGTTTTCACAAGTGGTTTGGTGTTGAGCCTAGGGCAGACAACAATCTGGTTAAACAACTTCTGCAACACTTAAAGAAATGACAATATTTGTTGGGTTAACAGGAGGTATAGCAACAGGAAAAAGCACAATATCTAAATTTTTAACAAAAAAAGGCTTTGTCGTTCATGATTCAGACTTGGTTGTTAAAAAATTATATTTGAAACCAAACAAAGGGCTTTTTAATATTATAAAAAAAATTGGTTTATCATACGCAATAAAAAACAACAAAGTAGACAAAAATATAATTAGAGAAGAAATTTTTTCTAACAGAAATAAAAAAAAAACACTAGAGAAGTTTATTCATAATGAGGTTAGAAAATCACGAGACCACTTTATTACAAAGCACAAAAAGAAAAAAACTAAAATACTGTTTTTTGATATCCCGCTTCTTTTTGAGGCAAAGTTAACACACATTTGTGATTATATAATATTGCTTTATGCCCCAAAAAAAATAAAAATAGAAAGGGCGCTAAAAAGGAAAGGAATGAATAAAAAAAATATATCAAAAATAATAACAAACCAAATAAGCGACAGTATTAAAAAAAAGAAATCACAATATGTTATCAACACATCAAAACCAAAAAAACACTCTTTTAAAATGATTTTAAAAGCAATTAACAATATTATAGAACTAAATGCGTGAAATAGTTTTAGACACAGAAACAACAGGGCTTAATTATAAAAATGGTGACCGCATAATTGAGGTTGGTTGTGTTGAAACCAAAAACTATGTTGCAACAGGCAAAACCCTAAGTTTTTATTGTAGGGTTGACAAAGAAATATCGGAAGAAGCAAAAAAAATATCTGGTATATCAAATGAATTTTTGAAAGATAAAAAGACATTTGCCGAACACCATGGCGACTTTGTTGACTTTATTAAAAACGACCCCCTTATTATTCACAATGCAGCATTTGATCTTGGTTTTATTAACAACGAACTCAAACTTATTGGTAAAGAGGGGCTAAAGAATGATGTCATTGACACCGTTTCACTTGCCAGAAAGGTGCTAAACACAAGAATAGCTAATCTAGACTATTTGTGTAGACATTTTAACATAGACCTTTCAAAAAGAGAATTGCACGGGGCGCTTCTTGATGCAGAATTGTTGGCTGAAGTATATTTGGAACTAAGAGGCGGCAAACAAATCACCATGGACCTACTTAACAAAGAAAAAAACCAAAATAACAAGTTAACAAAATCTATAATCCAGAGCCAAAACACAACCAAAACAAACATCACCGAAGAAGACCTTAGATCCCACAAATTAATGCTTAATGAAATAAAAAAGCCACTTTGGAAAAAATATCACTACTAATATTTTTAAAATTAACTATATAAAATAATATGGTTTATGGTGATTTACAGTTTGTTGATATATTAATATTTGCTGGTGTGGCCATTTTTCTTATTTATAGACTTAGAAGCGTCTTGGGGAAAAGAACAGGCTATCAAAAAAACACAACCGCTACAAACCAGTCACCAAAACCAACAGAAAACGAAAAAAAAGAAATTCCATCACTTAAAGACAACGAGATAAAACTTTCATTAGCATATGAAAATCTTGATAATTTTGATCATAAATCTTTTTTAGATGGGGCAAAAAACGCTTTTGAAATAATAATAACAGCCTTTAATCAAGGAGATAAAAAAACACTAAAGCCACTTGTTTCAAAAAATGTATACAACGCATTTGAAAAAGCAATTGATGAAAAAACCAACGACCCAACTTATCAGTTTTATTCACTTGTAATAGAGGGTGTAGAAAATACTGAAATTATTGATGGGGTGATTAAAATCACACTTAGGTTTGTAAGTGAGCAATTTAAGAACGAAGACGAAAGCTCTATTATTAAAAAGCATGATATATGGACATTTGAAAAGAGCGTAAACAGCAGCAGCCCACTATGGTTATTAAGCTCAACATAGTTTTTTGAAATACCTTAACTTAAAATCTAGAATAAAAAAAAACGAAGGATTTTCTAACACTATATATAAAGACCAGTTAGGACACCCAACAATAGGTTATGGACACCTAATAAAAAAAAACGAAAAAAACCTATTTAAAAAAAAACACAAAAAAAATTTTTTTATAAAGATTTTTGATGATGATTTTAATAAATCAAAAAATGATTTTTATAAACAATTTAAAAACCTGTCTCTTAAAACAAATGAAAAAGAACTTTTAATAGAGATGGTTTTTCAAATAGGGATAGTGGGTGTAACAAAGTTTAAAAAAATGCTTTTTTATATCAGAAAAAAAAAGAAGTATTTGGCAGCCTTAGAAATGCTTGACAGTTTGTGGTATAAACAAACCCCTAAAAGGGTAGAAAATATAATTAAACACTATCTAAAACAATGACCACAGAAGATAAAGATGTTTTTCTTAAAAGTATTAAGGGCGTCAAGCCAATAAAAAAAAGCAGCAAAATTCAAAAAAAAATAAAAAACACACCAAGCCATTTAATCAAAAAAAAACCAATAACAAAAGAATTAAGAACCAATACAGTGGAAAAAAAAAATATTAATATAAATAAAATTTTTATTATAGAAAAAGGAAAAATAAACAAAGAATTAAGAAGGGGCTCTATCCCAATTGACAAAAAAATAGATTTTCATGGCAAAAGCTTAGTTGAGGCAGAAAACCAATTTATAAACACAATAACTAATAGTTTTAAAGAAAAACAACGATGCATTTTGTTTATAACTGGAAAAGGCCTTAGAAAAACTGTCGAAAATGATAACAATACCCCAAAGCTTTTTTATGGAAAAATAAGAAACAGTTTTTTAGATTGGATAAAAAAACCAGAGCTCTCAAAATACATTTTAAGCGTTGAAAAAGCTGGACTTAAACAAGGTGGGGACGGTGCTTTTTATGTTTATTTAAGAAAAAACAAAAACTAATTTTTTTCGACCTTAAATAAACGTCCCTTAAAGTTAATATGAATAGCATCAGGAAAATAGGCGCCTGAGCCATTTATTATTGTTAGCTGCTCAAAGTCATTTCTTTTATGGTCGGTCCAAATATTTTTATAATTTTTTATAGAGTACAAACTTTTATTGTTTTGGCTTTTGTCTAAAAAAATAACATACACCCTCCTGCCATCTATTGTTTTTGTTTCAGGTGAGCCATTTAATATATTTAAAATTGACGTAAGCGGATCATAGTAACCATACAAACCTTCGAAACCTATTCTTTTACTTTCTATTTCTCTGGGTGTTTGGTTTATTTTGTTTACTGTATTGTCTTTAAAATAAATCTCTATATCCCTCCTTTTTTTTCTTGTTTCCCACTTTTGTGAATAATTGGTTGGAACAAAATATCCCTCCTTAATGAACCCCTTTGTAATATATTCGCCGCTAAAATTGAAAAGACCAGACAAAAATCCGCGGCTATTAAGTTTTACCTCAGTTGTGTATTTTTTTTTATCGATCCTCAAGTTCCACAAAAGCTCACCTATTTTTAGCCCACTTGAAGAAACGCTATATTTAGAAAAGTAGGATTTGGCCCAGGCCTTGTTTGGAGAGGCCAACAAAAGACAACAAACCAAAACACTAAAAAATAACTTCATAAATTTTTAATGGAGAAGGCGAAAATTTTGGATATAGTTCTTTAACTAATTCGACACTGTTTTCGTTTTTCAGATAAGATATTTCTGAAGGATCGCCAATGTACAAAAAATTTTCTGAAATTTCTTTGCTTAAAGAAGAGCTTATTTGAAAATGTTTAGATATTTTTTGGTCTGGAGCAAGAGGCATCAAAAATTTAATTTTTTTATTTTTGTTTTCATAGGCCAAAGTAGAATATAATAAGCGATCAGACACAACAACGATCGACCCCTCCCCCAATATTTTATTAACTTCAAAATTAAAATCCTGAACCCCACTAATTCTTTTAAATACTTGTAAATTTGAACTTATTGCAACAAGAATAAAAAAAATGAAACAAATAAAATAATTTATAAAAAAGTTTAAAAACAATACATAATTTTTATTTAGAGGCAAAATTCTAATTAAAAAAACAAGCAAACAAATAAGCCCAGGCGCCGCCCAATTTGCATTAGCCCGAACCAAAACACTTTCAATGAAAACTATTAGGATAATCGGAACAGAAAAACTTAATAAAAAAATATTCTCTTTATCATAAAGTATATTTTTAATATTTATAATATTCATAAGAACCAAAAATGGCCCAATCATTATTGCTTGAATTATTATAAAATAAAAACCCCTTAAAAGATTTGGCTTTATATTTTGAAAGTTTGCATTGTCTGAGGTGTGTGAAAAAGTCAGCCAATCATTGATAGCGTTCCAATAAATATTTGGAAATATTACAATTATAAAAACCACTACAAAAACAAAAAGACCAAGCTTATGTGATATCAACGAATTCCTAAAAGCCTTATCAAAAAAAATATTAACTAAAAGACAAATAAAAAAATATACAGCAGCATATTTTGATAAAAAGGCAAGACCCAGTAAAATTCCAAGTATTATAAAATTAATTAAGGATGGGTTTTTTCTAATTTGTAATAAAACAATTAATGAAACGATCCAAAAAAACAACAAAACAACATCAGTTGAAACCAAAAAAGAAGATATACTTACAGCTGGTATTACAAAAAAACTAAACGCTGAAAACAATGCAATATTTTTTTTCATTTCTAATCTTCTACACAAAACATAAAATACAACAGATGTAAAAATATAGAAAAATATCGGAAAAAATTTTACGGCCTCAAAACTACTTCCCAACAAACTGGTATGAACAAAAAGCGCCCAAGCAAGAAAAGGTGGTTTTGATAAATAGCCAAAATCCAATGTTCTGGACCATAGCCAATATTGGGCCTCATCACCAAACAGGCTGAAAGATGTTAAAAAAATTGCTAAAATCTTTATAAAAGTTAACAAAACCAACAAAGAAAAAATAAATTTAATTCTCATTTTAATTTAAAGTTAAAAAATTTTTTTAATAAAAAACATAGCAAATAAACTATTATTCCAGAAAAAATAACATCACTAGCAAAATGACCGCCCTCCAATATTCTTACTGCCCCCAAAAGAAAGCCACAAAACAAAGAACAATATATGTATTTAATATTGTTTGTAATAAAAAACAAAACTATTATTGAAAAACCAACAGCAGAATCACCAGATACAAAAGAGCAATTAGATAAACAGTAGTTACTGAATGTATACCAGGGCGTAAAAAAACCCTCAGCACCTTCATACATTATATCGCTAGGCCTCGACCTCCCCCAAAATGTTTTTAGAAAAAAATTTATAACTAACAATATGTTTATAGAGGTTGCTAACCATATATAAAAAATTTCTTTATAAGAAAAACAATAATTAAAAAATATTTTTTTTACAAATCTAAAATTTGAGAAAAAAGGCAAAATTAAAAAGTAAAACAATATTAGAGGTAAAAAAATTTCTCTAAAAACAATTGTGATTAAATAATAACTTTCAAGAACAAACCTATCATTACCCAAATAAAAAACATTACCAATATACATATCCAATGTTGGGCCTATGGTTAGGAGAACAGCAAACAAACACAAAGAAAAAGAAACCAAATAAAAAAAATTATTATTTATATAGGAGATAACAACAGGTTTGTTGTTAATAAATTTTTTTTCATAAACAAAATTAATAAATTTATAACTTACAAGGGCAATAATTAACCCCGCCAATATATCAGTTAAAAAATGAGCACCAACAACAACCCGACTAAAAGATACAATAGCCGCAAAAATTATAAAAGAATACTTTAATCTAGGTATTAACAAAATAAAAATGAATGCTAAAATAAATATAGTTGAAGAGTGGCCAGAAGGTAAAGAGTGAAA
>CEUZ01292054.1_pt1 | contig 14198 bp, 14 predicted proteins | sample 361511 | NCBI WGS metagenome assembly CEUZ01 (sample SAMEA2622822, study PRJEB7988) | marine metagenome | biome: marine biome (ENVO:00000447); feature: surface water layer (ENVO:00002042); material: "saline water (ENVO:00002010), including plankton (ENVO:xxxxxxxx)" | depth 5 m
TTATAAAGATAAAGCTAAAAAAAAGTATAAAATATTATTAATACATGGCTGGGGTTTCCACTCCTCCATATGGGAGGCATACTTAAAAGGAAATTTTCTTGATTCAGAGATAGTAAACTTAAATCTTTATGATTTTCGATTAGAGTCAAACAATAGTTTTCCAGAAATTGCAAAAATTATAGTTAATTCTCATAAAAAATTTGACCTAGTTTTATGCTGGTCTTTAGGTTGTTTTTTAGGCAGAGAGATAGATTTTATAATAGGTAAGGAAATAAAAAAAATTATATTCGTGTCATACTTACCAAGATACATAGCTGAAAAAAATTGGGAGTTTGGCTTCCAGAATGAAGAGATTTTGCAGTTGGAAAAAAACATAAAAGTTGATTTTAAAAAAGCTCTTAAGAGTTTTTATTTATATTCTATTAATCATGTTAATAATAAAGAATTAGCTAAATATTTATTTAAAAATATTAAATATTTTAAGGAAGAAGATATTAAAAAATTAATTACAACTATAGAAATTTTAAAGCTAGGAGACTATAGAAAGAATCCTATCAAGGACGAAAAGAAATATCTTTTTATTTATGGAGAAGAAGACCGAATTGCACCATGCTCAGTGATAAAAAAAATTCAGAGTCAGCATCCTTTATCAAGTTTTGCTACAATTAAGGGAGCGGCACACTTGCCATTTGTGTCACACTTAAGAGAGTTTTCCGATATAGTGAATAGCTTTATGAGGAATTAGATTACATATGCTTAAATGTTAAAAAAAAATTATATTAATTCTGCCATAGTCCAAAAAGAAGTTATCAAAAGATTGATGGATAGGATGTCACTGATTAATATTTTGCCTAACTCTATTATAGATATTGGATCAGGCATTGGCCTAAGTTCTGAACCGTTACTTAAAAGTTATACTGAGTCTAACCTTATTATGTATGACTATTCTATTGATGCCTTAAAAAGTTCAGTTATTGATAAAAATGAAAAAGTTAATATAGTTTGTGGTGAGTTTAAGTCTCTTCCATTTGAAAACGATAGTTTTGATATTGTTTTTTCTTCATCATCTTTACATTGGGAAGATGATATAAGTTTATCTTTTTCTGAAATTTATAAAATTTTAAAACCAGGAGGGTTATTCTTTTTTTCTACATATGGGCCAGATACTTTAACCGAATTAAGATCAGCCTGGGAGCCTGTAGATAATAGAAGGCATGTAAATGATTTTTATGATATGCATGATATCGCTGATCTTATGCTAAATTTAGGGTTTATGGATACAGTCGTTGACTCAGAAAGAATAATTATGAAATATGAGAACGTAAAGCACATTCAGAAGGACTTAAAAAATATTGGTTCACACATAATGAAAAAACAAGAGAGAAATAATTCTTTGTGTAGTAAGGGGAAAATGGAAGCTATGTATAGAGAATATGAAAATTTTAGGCAGCAAGATGGTTTGTTACCAGTTACTTATGAGGTAATATATGGACATGGATGGAAAAAAGTTAAACCCTTAAATTTGAAGAATGTTAAGCAAGATTACTAGTTCCCCTGAAGAGTATTTAATTAGAGGCAATGATTCTCTTTCAATAAAAGGCAATATTATATTTTTTTTATTTATTTCCTTCATATCGCTATCGATTGCTTTCGTATTTTTTCAATTAGGACTATGGATAATTTTGCCATTTGCTGGTTTTGAGATGATTTTTCTGGCTTTTATGCTATTATACATTTGTCAAAAAAAGCTACTGCATGAGAGGATTCTGATTACAGACAAGAAAGTTTGTATATCTTTTTTACAAAGAAATACTGATGTATCCTTTGAAGTAGATAAGGGTTGGGCCAATGTAGTGCTTGATAAGCCTATTTATAAAGGACATCCTTATAGACTTTTTATCAGATCGAAGGGTAAGGAAATAGAAGTAGGGAAAATGTTGACAAACAAAGAAAAAATTGAATTTTCAAAAATACTAGTAGAATCGATTAAGAAGGGATAGTTGATGATTTTATTTAAAAAAATACTTTTGTTTTTGGTTGTAGGTCTAACAAGTTCAGTAGTTCATTCTGGATGGGATGCCTTAAACATGCCGAAAGGTGTTTCACTTATTAGTAACGAAGTATATGAATTACATATGATAATTCTATGGATTTGTGTTGCTATAGGTGTAGTTGTATTTGGTGCTATGGCTTGGAGCATATTCATGCATAGAAAGTCGAGAGGGTTTAAACCAGCTACATTTCATGAGAGCACAAAATTAGAAGTTGTATGGACAATTGTCCCATTTTTGATATTGATTCTTATGTCTATACCTGCCACTAAAACTTTAATAAAAATGTATGATTATTCTAATGCAGAGATGACAATTAAGGTAACTGGTTATCAATGGTTATGGCAATATGAATATCTAGAATCTGGAGTATCCTTTTATAGTAATTTAAAAACACCTTATGATGAAATCTACAATAAGAAAGAAAAAAATATAAATTATCTGCAAGAGGTCGATAATAACCTTGTTTTACCAATTAATAAAAAGGTGAGGTTTTTAATAACGTCGAATGATGTTTTACATGCTTGGTGGATACCAGATTTAGCTCTAAAAAGTGATGCTATTCCTGGATTTATAAATGAACTTTCGACAATAATTTTAGAAACTGGAGTCTATAGGGGCAAATGTGCGGAATTATGTGGGAGGTCTCATGGTTTCATGCCAATTGTTATTGAAGCAGTCGATGATAAAACTTTTGAAAATTGGTTGGCAAGCAAAAAAGGTAATACAAATTTAGCTAATAGATAGAGGAGATATAAGATTATGAGTTCTGCTGTTGAAGATCATCATGAAGACCATCCATCAGGATTAATGAGATGGATTACAACTACAAATCATAAGGACATAGGGACATTATATCTATGGTTTTCATTAATTATGTTCTTTATCGGTGGCTTTATGGCATTGATTATTAGGACTGAGTTATTTCAACCTGGACTACAATTTGTTGATCCACAATTTTTTAATTCTATGACTACTATGCATGCGCTGGTAATGATTTTTGGTGTTGTTATGCCAGCCTTTACTGGCCTAGCTAATTGGTTAATACCAATGATGGTTGGTGGCCCTGATATGGCGCTTCCCAGAATGAATAATATGAGCTTTTGGATTTTACCATTCGCTTTTGCAATGCTACTTTCAACACTTTTTATGGATGGTGGAGCTCCAGCTGGTGGATGGACACTCTATCCGCCTTTAAGTTTGCAAACTGGCGCTGCGTTTCCTTTCTTAATTTTTGCTATTCATTTTATGGGTTTATCTTCAATCATGGGAGCAATTAATGTTATTGCAACAATTTTAAATATGCGTGCACCAGGGATGAATTTAATGAGGATGCCACTTTTTGTTTGGACATGGTTAATTACAGCTTTTTTACTTATTGCTGTTATGCCAGTTTTAGCTGGTGGAGTAACTATGTTACTAACAGATAAATTTTTTGAGACAAGTTTCTTTAATGCAGCTGGTGGCGGTGATCCAGTTATGTTTCAACATATATTTTGGTTTTTTGGTCATCCAGAAGTATATATTTTGATCCTACCTTCTTTTGGAGTTGTGTCATCAATTATCCCAACTTTTGCAAGAAAACCATTATTTGGATATAGTTCAATGGTTTATGCTACAGCATCAATTGCATTTTTGTCATTTATAGTTTGGGCTCATCATATGTTTACTGTTGGAATACCATTAGCTGGAGAATTATTTTTTATGTTTGCAACTATGCTAATAGCAGTTCCAACTGGTGTGAAAGTTTTTAATTGGGTGAGTACTATGTGGAGAGGATCTATGACATTTGAAACTCCAATGTTATTTGCCATTGGATTTATTATAATGTTCACCATTGGTGGATTTTCAGGTTTAATGCTTGCCATAGTTCCAGCCGATTTCCAATATCATGATACATATTTTGTAGTTGCACATTTTCATTATGTATTAGTACCTGGATCTATCTTTGCCATTATGGCTGCTTGTTACTACTGGTTACCAAAATGGACAGGATATATGTATCCCGAAGGCTTAGGAAAAATACATTTTTGGTTATCAACTATATTTGTAAATCTTACCTTTTTTCCAATGCATTTTGTAGGCTTAGCAGGAATGCCTAGAAGAATCCCAGATTATTCACTTCAATTTGCAGATTATAATATGATTGCAAGTATTGGAGCATTTGGATTTGGTTTTGCACAACTAATATTTGTATATGTTGTTTTTAAGTGTATAAGAGGTGGAGAAAAAGCTACTGATGAAGTTTGGGAAGGTGCAGAAGGTCTAGAATGGACCCTTCCATCACCACCACCATATCATTCATTTTCAACACCACCAAATATAAAATAGCTGAAGGATATTTTTTAATATGAAAACAATAAAAAAGGTTAGATTAACTGTCACTCTTTTAGCAATATTAACCTTATCTTTTTATTTTGGTTTCTATTTAATAATGCTTTATAAGTAGAGGAAATAGATTATGAGAAAAATTAGAACTGTAAATAAATTAGTAGCTGTATCTTTAATTATGTTCGCATTCTCTTTTGCTTTGGTTCCTTTATACGATATTATTTGTGATATTACTGGATTAAATGGTAATACATCAAACTTAAAAACTAAGGTAAATCCTGAAGATTCATTTTCTAAAGCTGATATTCAAGAAAAAAAAATAAAGATACAGTTTGTAGCGTCAGATCAAAATGCTAAAGAGATATTATTTGATCCATTTGAGTTTGAAATGGAAATTATGACTGGCAAAATTCATAGCACTTTTTATTACGCTAGAAATAAAACAGATATTGATTTTGTAGGGCAAGCAATTCCGAGTGTGTCCCCTAATCTAGCTGCAAAGTATTTAAAGAAAATTGAATGTTTTTGTTTTGAAAAACAAATTTTAAAACCTGATGAACTTGTTAAGTTGCCAGTATATTTTAAAATAGATAAAAATATACCTAATAATATAGACACAATTACTTTATCTTATGCTTTTTTTAAAAATACCAAGATTTCAGAGGTTAAGGAGATAGACTAAAATGTCTGGATCATCTTATTACATACCAGATGGAAGTAAATGGCCAATTGTTGGTACGATTGGGGTGTGTACTGCAATGGTCGGAGCGGCAAATCTTTTTAATGGCAGTGATACTGGTTTTTATATACTGCTTACAGGTTTTGCAATTATTGCTTACATGATGGTCGGATGGTTCGGTGTTGTAATTAAGGAGAGTGAGTCAGAAGTCTATGATGAACAAGTTGATAAGTCATTCAGATGGGGAATGGTTTGGTTTATCTTTTCCGAAGTTATGTTCTTTGCAGCTTTCTTTGGTGCACTCTATTACGTTAGAATTTATGCCTTACCGTGGCTTGGTGGTGAAGGTTCAGGATTGTCTACGAACACATATTTATGGCCAGGTTTTGAAGCCATATGGCCACAGACTGCTAATGGCCCAGGACAGGTCGGGGGTGAATTTAAATATATGGGAGCTTGGGGTCTTCCAGCGCTTAATACTGTCATACTTTTAACCAGTGGTTTAACAATTACTTGGGCACATCATGCTTTGAAGGAGATGAAAAGGCTCCAATTAATTATTGGATTAGGTCTTACTATCCTCCTTGGAGCACTCTTTATGTATTACCAAGCAGTTGAATATGGACATGCATTTGTAGATCTAAATTTAAACTTAGGAAGTGGTATATATGGATCCACCTTCTTTATGTTAACGGGATTTCACGGGTTTCATGTAACTGTTGGAACTTTAATGCTATGTGCCATTTTTGGAAGAGCACTAGTAGGGCATTTTAAACCAGATAAGCATTTTGCTTTTGAAGCCGTTGCTTGGTACTGGCATTTTGTAGATGTTGTATGGTTAGGACTATTTATTTTTGTTTATTGGTTGTAATTATCTATACCATGAGGTTCTATATATCCTAGCTGGAATAGAACTATTAAAATTATAAACAGTATGATTGAAAGGGATACCCTAAAAAAGAGGGCTTTTACAGCTCTTTTCTTTGTTCCCTTATCTTTAATTAGAAAAAATAAGGAACTAAATAAACTAACTAGAATCAAAAAGAAGAATAATACTATAATATACTTAATCAAAATATTTAACTGTAAAATTAATTTATGAGATATTCTTTACTTTCTAGCATTTTTTTCATGTCTTGTATATCGCTATTTATATTTTTAGGATTATGGCAATTAGATAGAGCTGATGAAAAAAAGAATATAGTTAAATTAAATCAAGAAAGAGAATCATTGACACCAATATACGTTAAAGAGATCCCTAAAAAAGATATTGAATATCTAGACTATAGAAATTTAAGGCTTAGAGGAAAATATTTGGAAGAAACTTTTCTTTTAGATAATAAGATAAATCAGAAAAAAGTTGGCCTCAATATAATATCTCTCTTTCAGCTATCGGATACTAACCAGATAGTATTGATAGATAGAGGTTGGGTACAGATGCAGGGAGAGCGTAAAGATATTTCTAAGAATTATTTTTACCTTGTGAAAGACTTACCACTAAACCACCAAACTGAAATTAGCGGTAAATTTAAGCATTTTAAGGAAAAACCTTTTTCAATTGGAGATATTTCAACAGATAAAAAATGGCCTAGGCTAATTCAAAATATTGACTTTATAGAAATAAAAAAAATTCTTAATAATGACGATATAGTAGAGAATGTAATTCTAAGATTAGGCTCAAATAATTTAGGAGTTTATAAAAGAAATTGGAAAGTTATCAATATGAGTAGTGATAAACATTTAGGGTACGCTGTACAGTGGTTTGGCTTAGCTTTTTTGTTATTATTTATTTATATTTTTATAATTTTAAGGAAGACAAAAAATGCAAGTTAATATAGATTATCATTCTAAGCTTAAATCTAGAATATATTTAATTTTAATTATTCTATCATTTTTGGGCCCGCTTATATTAGCTACTATCATGTATAAATATAGCAATTATTTTTCTATAGCAGGACCAAAGACACATGGCGAACTATTAAGTCCAAATTTACAAATAAATGATTTCTTAAAAGACAGTAATAAGAAAATCTTAGGACAAAGGAAATGGATTTTCTTATATGTTATCAAAGGTGTTGAATGTAAAACTAGTTGCAAAGAAAAGCTACATACCCTGAATCAAGTGAGAATGACTCTAGGAAAAAATCGAGGAAGGGTAATAAATATTTTAGCTAGCTATTTTGAAGATACGTCAGATACAGACAATATATATAAAAAACAAGAACTTATTAAAAAAGAACTTAATGAAAAGTATTCTGACTTTCATTACATAAAAATAAATAATCTTAAGAAAAATTTAAAAGAACATACGCTTTATCTAATTGATCCTTTAGGAAATATTTTTATGAATTATGATAATTTTGATGCAAAAGGTCTTCAGAAAGATATCAAAAAAGTTTTAAAAGCTTCAAGAATTGGATAGACACAATATGTTGCCAATAGAAAAACATGTAAAATTTTTAGTTTTATTTTCAATTATTCTTGCCTTTGCAGTAATAACTCTCGGAGCATATGTAAGACTTTCCGATGCTGGCCTTGGATGCCCAGATTGGCCTGGATGTTATGGAAAACTTTTTGGGATTCCACAGAGCGCTATTGAAATAACTGAGGCAGAATCAGTATTTTCTGAGAGAAAAGTTGACGTATTAAAAGCATGGAAAGAAATGGCTCATCGCTATATAGCTGGCATACTAGGTTTAATAATCTTTTATATAACATATCTATGTATTAGAAGGAAAATAAATTCAATAATAACTTTAGCTAAATTAACCTCTTTACTTGTTATAGCACAAGTAATTTTAGGAATGCTTACAGTTACTTTAAAGTTACAACCTACGATTGTAATAATGCATCTATTAGGAGGATTTACAATTATATGCATGTTATGGTTGATTTACCTCAGACTATTAGAAAAAAAATTTTTAGATCACTATAGTAAAAATATTTTCAAATATAATAATATTAATTTTTTAAGACATATAGCTTTTATAGCCATAACTATATTGATAATTCAAATAATACTTGGAGGGTGGACAAGTGCTAATTATGCTGCGCTAGCATGTCCTGACTTTCCTACATGTCAAAATTCATATTGGCCAGAAATGAATCTTAAAAGTGCATTTTCTATAAATTTTGATGGGAAAATAAATTATGAATATGGAGTGTTAGATAATCCTGCACGAGTTGGTATACATTATATTCATAGACTTTGGGCTATTATTACTACTATTGCTATTTTTTTATTATCAATACTATGTTTTATATATATAAAATCTAAAGAGCAAAGAATTATTGCATGCTGTCTTTTAGTATTTTTATTTTTACAAATACTACTAGGTATTCTTAATGTAAAATTAAGTTTACCAATTTATGTAGCAGTTGCGCATAACGGAAATGCAGTTTTGTTACTTATGACAATCATAGCTCAGATATATTATTTGAGTAAAATTTATAAAATAAATGAGAAGAAAGATGGTATTTCTTAAGCAGATAAAAACCTATTTAGAGTTATCAAAGCCAAGAGTTGTACTTTTGATGATTTTTACATCTTTTATTGGAATGTTATTAGCAGAGCCTATACATTTAAATTATGAGATTATATTTTTAGGTAATTTAGGAATAGCTTTCATGGCTTTTTCTGCTGGTTCATTAAATCAGCTATTGGACCATAAAATAGATTCAGTTATGGACAGAACTAAGGGTAGACCACTTCCTTTAGGCCTACTTTCACCTAATCAAGTAATAATTTACTCATTTGTCATCGGTTTATTGGGATTTCTAATTTTATTTATTTTTGTTAATAATCTAACCGCTTGGCTAACATTTCTTTCATTAGTAGGTTATGCCTTTATTTATACATTGTATCTAAAAAGAAGAACTTCTCAGAATATAGTAATTGGAGGAGCTGCTGGAGCTACACCACCTCTACTTGGTTGGACATCAATTACAGGGAGCATTGATACAATAGCAATTATTTTATTTATGATTATTTTTGTTTGGACACCACCGCATTTCTGGTCTCTAGCTCTTCATAGAAAAAAAGAATATTCTTTAGCTAAAATTCCTATGCTACCAAATACACATGGTGAACAGTATACAAGAATGCATATTACTTTTTATACTTTTATATTAACCATTGTAAGTTTTTTACCTTTTTTAATAAACTTTTGTAGCATATTTTACTTAGTAGGGTCTTTGATACTTAATATAATATTTTTATATTTAGTACTTAGAATGCAATTAGAAAAAAATAATAATCTAGCAAATAAGATTTTTAATTATTCTATTATTTATCTTTCAGCTCTTTTTGGTTTTTTAATATCAGATAGGTATTTATTAATAATGATAAGTTAAAGAACTTTTTTTAGCTTTAATATTGACTCAGACTCAATCTGCCTAACTCTTTCCCTAGATATACCATATTCCTTAGATAAATCCTCTAATGTTGATTTATTATCACTTAACCATCTTTTAACTATAATATCTTGACTTCTAGAGTCTAATTTTTTTATAGCTTCATGCAATAACTTTGTTTTTTGGATAGAATTTTCTTTTTCATAAACTATCTCAGGTGATGGCTCTTGTGATTGGAGATATGATGAAGGACTACTATCAAATTCATCGTCACTGCTAGGGTCAAGAGCGAGATCATAGTTGCTAAGTCTAGACTCCATCTCATTTACTTCTGCAATTGGTACGTCTAAATCATTTGCTATTTTAATAGTTTCTTCTTTAGATAACCAAAGCTGTGAACTTTTCTTTGATCTTAGATTAAAGAAAAGTTTTCTTTGTGCTTTTGTTGTAGCAACCTTAACTATTTTCCAATTTTTTAAAACAAATTCATGAATTTCAGATTTTATCCAATGAACAGCAAATGTAATTAATCTTACTTCTTTTTCTGGATTAAATTTTTTAACAGCTTTCATAAGACCTACGTTGCCTTCTTGTATTAGGTCATTTAGATTTAGTCCATAACCTGTATAGCTTCTAGCTATATAAACTACATACCTTAAATTATGCATAATTAATTTCTTAGCAGCATCAAGATCATTAGAATTATTTAATCTTTGCCCAAGCAGAATTTCTTCTTCTTTTGTTAATATAGGTAATGACATAACGTGTGAAATGTACGTGTCTGTACTTCCAACAGATATAGGACTTAAATTGTAATTTTCTTTAATCATTAGCAGTCATTATAAAAGAGTGCTAAAAAAATACAACATATTTGTAAAAATTCTTTTAAATCATATACTTATATATTAATTAATTATAATATATTAATCTAAAAAAACAAAATAGGATATATTTCTAGTATGATATATTACATGAATTAATAGGGAAAGTTTAGGCATATGAGTATTAAAAGAATTACAAATAAGAATGCGCTTACAAGCCTACTTAATTTTTCTTCAATAATAATATTTATTATTTTTTTTCAGTTTTCTTCTGATATAAGAGCGGAGATTATGAGAACAACACTTGATAATGGTTTAAAAGTTATTTTAAAAAAAGATACCAGGTCTCCTGTAGTTACCTCACAGATATGGTACAAAGTTGGATCTGCTGATGAATATGGAGGTATTACCGGAGTTTCTCATGCACTTGAACATATGATGTTTAAGGGAACAAAAAAATTTCCTAGTGGTAGATTCTCGAAATTAATTGCTTCATATGGAGGAAGTGAAAATGCATTTACAAGCAGAGATTACACTGCTTATTACCAAACACTACCCACTAAGTATCTTAATGAAGCCATAAAATTAGAATCTGATAGGATGAATAATCTAATATTACAAGACGATGATTTTCTTAAAGAAATGGAAGTTATAAAAGAAGAAAGGAGAATGAGAACTGATGATAGGTCTGAGGCAATTGCTTACGAGCAGCTTTATGCAACAGCTTTTAATAATAATCCATACCATCATCCTATAATAGGATGGATGGAAGATCTAGAAACAATGAAATTGGATGATTTATCAAAATGGTATAAAAATTGGTATGCTCCTAATAATGCAACGTTAGTTATAGTTGGAGACATTGATTTTAATGAAACTATGCTATTAGTTAAGAAATATTATGGGAGATTACCGAAAGAGGAGATTAAAGAGAGAAAGAAGAGGTTAGAGCCAGTTCAAATTGGAGAAAGAACTGTTAATTTAAAAATAGATTCTAAACCACCTTATATAATTTTAGGCTACAAAGTACCAAGTCTAAATTCTAAGAACGTAGAAGATTGGGAATGTTATGCACTTTCAGTGTTAAGCGGTATTTTATCTGAGGGAGAAAATTCAAGACTTTTAAAATCTTTAGTAAGAGAAAAAAAATTAGCAGCAAGTGTTGATACTAGTTATTCATTGTTTGCAAGAAATCATTCATTATTTTTAATTGATGCTAATCCTAATATTGGCAAATCCTTAAATAAAATAGATCGCGAGATTATTGAAATTTTGGAATTAATTAAAAAAGGTAAGATAGGTAAAAAAGAGCTTAAAAGAATAAAAGCACAAGTTATAGCTAATGAGGTATACCAACAAGATTCTATTTTTTATCAAGGTATGTTAATTGGTATGAGCGAGACTACTATGGGAAATTCTGAAATTATAGGTAGATTTGTTGATAATATTAAATCAGTTACTCCAGAACAGATAAAATACGTAGCAAAAAAATACCTTGTTAGTGAAAAAAGAACTGTTGCAATAGTTAACCAAGATTAAGGATTATGAAAAATTTTTTATGTTATTCTCTGATAATTAACCTAATTTTGAATATGTCAGTTTCTGAGGCCAGTATTAAGATACATACTTACGTTACGAAAAATAATGTTAAGGTTTTTTATGTAGTATCTCCTTCCATCCCAATGATTGATATACAGATTATGTTTGATGCTGGATCTAGCAAGGATGGCAATTATAATGGGTTGTCTTCGATGACCCATATAATGCTAGATGAAGGAACATCTAAACACACAAATGAAGAAATTAATTATGTTTTTGAGTCGACTGGGTCTATTTTTAATGCATCATCTAGTAAAGATAAATCTAAAATATCTCTTAGGTCTTTGGTTGATGAAGAATTTTTAAATCCTTCGATCAAAATGTTAAAAGACATATTATCTAAAGCAAGCTTTCCCTCAGAGGCATTGAAACTCCATAAGGAAAGATCTATGGCTTTTATTGAAGAATCTAGTAAGGATCCAGCTGAAATAGCTATAAATACCTTTTATCAGTCTCTTTATAATAAACACCCATATGCTAACCCAACAGAAGGAACTAAGAAGTCAGTTGGAAAAATTACTAGAAATCAATTAATTGATTTTTATAAAAAAAATCTAACAAGAGAAAATGCTATTATTGCGATTGTATCCCCCTTCGATTTACCTGATATAAAAAAAATTACGGATGATATTTCTTCATCAATGAACAGTTATGCGGATGAGAAGAAGACAAATAAACATAAATCTAATCTTTTGGATGCTGCTGAGCAGAAACATATATATAAGAAATTCCCCTCTTCACAGGCACACATATATATTGGACAGTTAGGCATAAAAAGAGGAGATAAAAGGAACCTTCCTTTATATATAGCTAATTATATTTTTGGAGGAAGTGGTTTTAATTCTAGATTAATGAATGAAGTAAGAGTTAAGAGAGGATTTGCATATAGTGTTTATAGTTATTTCTATCCATTGCAAGACCTAGGGCCATTCTTTATTGGAGTTGAAACAAAAGCAGACCAGGCTAATGATGTTACTCAGTTAATTAATAACATGATAAAAGAATATATAGAAGAGGGGCCAACTAAAAAGGAGGTTGATTATGCAAAGAACGCAATAATTAATGGGTTTCCTCTTAAACTTGATAGTAATGCCGATATTTTAAGCTATATTTCAATGATTGGTTATTATGATTTACCAGAAGATTATCTTACAACATTTATTCATAATATTAGTGAGGTTACCCATAAAGATATTGTTGATGCTATGAACTCTGTATTAAAACCAGAAAAACTTTTGACAGTTGTCGTAGGAAATGAAAAATCTAAAATCAAAAAGTAGTTTGTCAAAAGTAAAAATAATTGCTGGAATATGGAAGGGACAATATATAAGAATTTCTCCAAATCTGGATATTAGACCAACAAAAAATATTATTAGAGAAACTTTATTTAATTGGCTATCAACCTCAATAGATGAAAGCATATGTCTAGATGTTTATACTGGGAGTGGATCGCTTTCCGTTGAGGCTGTGTCAAGAGGAGCTAAAGAAGTTACTCTTATTGATATAGATCGAAATAATATTTCTTTTTTACAAAGTGAGCTTAGCAAGTTCAATCATGATGGGTTCAAATTTATTAACTCAACTGCAGAAGACTTTATAAAATCTTGCAAGGCGAAGTATGATATTATTTTCTTAGACCCACCATTTGAAGGAAAAGAGTTAGTAAATATTATAAAAATTATAGAAATATCAGGTATTATTAAAATTGGTTCCATAATCTACATTGAAACTAGCTTATTATCTCTACCACAAATTTTAGATAGTATCCCAACCTCATGGAAAGAAGTGAAATCTAAAAAATCAGGAAATGTGGCCTACCTTTTATTTTTAGTTTGCTAAAATACGTGATAAATTAGTTATTTGGAACGTATTATTTTAGGGGTTTATTTATATGAGTATTGGCGTTTATCCTGGCACATTTGATCCTTTTACAAATGGACATAGGGATTTAGTTGACAGAGCTTTGTGTTCTGTTTTTAGTGAATTACATATATGTATCGTTAGCAATCCTAATAAAAATACTCTTTTTACTAAGGAAGAAAGATTAGAATTGACTAAATCCTCTATTAAAGGGATCAAAAAAGTGAAAGTCCATAATTTTGATGGTTTGCTTGTAGATTTTGCCGTTAGCTTAGGAGCCACTGCTATTTTACGAGGCTTAAGAGCAGTCTCAGATTTTGAATATGAGTTCCAGATGGCTAGCATGAATAGACAGTTAAATAATAAATTAGAATCAGTTTTTTTAACACCTTCAGATCAATATGCATTTATTTCTTCATCATTAGTTAAGGAAGTTGCAATGTTAGGGGGAGACATATCAAAATATGTTTGCCCAAAAGTACAAGAATCTCTTCAAAAAAAATT
>CEUZ01040991.1_pt1 | contig 14182 bp, 15 predicted proteins | sample 361511 | NCBI WGS metagenome assembly CEUZ01 (sample SAMEA2622822, study PRJEB7988) | marine metagenome | biome: marine biome (ENVO:00000447); feature: surface water layer (ENVO:00002042); material: "saline water (ENVO:00002010), including plankton (ENVO:xxxxxxxx)" | depth 5 m
TCAATATATTTTTTTGCATTATCCCAAGCTCCACCACCTGCTGTCATCGATACAGCTACAAATAAGCCAGTAATAATAACACCAAGCAACATAGCACCGACTGATGCTAATGCAGCTACCTGACCTCCAATTGACAGAATTATAAAATATAAAATTACAGGAGATAGTACTGGAAGTAAGGATGGAATAATCATCTCTTTTATTGCAGCTACAGTTAATAAGTCAACTAATTTAGCATAATCAGGTTTTTGTTTTCTTTTCATAATACCTGGAAATTTTTTAAATTGTCTTCGCACTTCAACAACTACTGCACCACCCGCTCTACCAACGGCTTGCATACCCATTGAACCAAATAAATAAGGTAACATTCCACCTATTAATAAACCAACAACAATATAGGGATTTGATAGATCAAAGGTTACAACTATTCCTTCTAATTTTGATCCAGCTACACCTGAAAAGTGTTTTATGTCTTCAACATATGCAGCAAATAAAACTAAAGCTCCTAAACCTGCTGAACCGATTGCATAACCTTTTGTAACTGCTTTAGTTGTATTACCTACAGCATCAAGAGCATCAGTAGTTTTTCTAACTTTTTTATCAAGATTTGACATTTCTGCTATACCACCCGCATTATCAGTAACTGGACCATAAGCATCCAAAGCAACAACCATTCCAGCTAACGCAAGCATTGTAGTAACTGCTATAGCAATACCAAAAAGACCAGCGATAGAATTAGTAATTAAAATACCTGCAACAATAATCAATGCTGGTACTGCCGTTGCTTCCATTGAAACTGCTAAACCTTGAATAACATTTGTACCATGTCCAGTAGTAGATGAAGCAGCAACAGATTTTACAGGTCTATAATTTGTACCAGTATAATATTCTGTAATCCAAATTAATAAACCAGTTATTATTAAACCAATTATTCCACAATAATATAAACTCATTCCATTAAATGTTTTATCATTAACTGAATATTCATTTGTAAATCCTATTACATAATCAGTTACAGGGTATAGGATAGCTATTGAAGCAACAGCTGAAACTACAAATCCTTTATACAAAGCATTCATAACATTTTTACTATTTCCTAATTTAACAAAAAAAGTTCCTAGTATTGAAGTTATGATGCAAGCACCTCCAATCGTAAGTGGATAAATCATCATACTCATGTCACCTTGAAAAAAAATCGATGATAATACCATTGTTGCAACGATCGTTACTGCATAAGTTTCAAATAAATCTGCAGCCATACCTGCACAATCTCCGACATTGTCGCCAACATTATCAGCAATAACAGCTGGGTTTCTTGGATCATCTTCTGGGATACCAGCTTCAACTTTACCAACTAAATCAGCACCAACATCTGCTCCTTTAGTAAAAATTCCACCACCCAATCTTGCAAAGATAGAGATTAATGAGGCCCCAAAACCTAAGGCAACAAGAGCATTAACAATTTCTCTTTCATTAATATTAAATTTTAATAATAAATAATAATAAACAGCAATAGCTAAAAGTGCTAATCCTGCAACCAACATTCCTGTTACTGCACCAGATTTAAATGCAACCGAAAGACCTTGGGCTAATCCCTTTCTAGATGCTTCTGCAGTTCTTACATTAGCTTCAACTGAAACTAACATCCCAACATAACCAGCAATACCAGATAATGAAGCACCTATTAAATAACCTAGTCCTACTAAAGGACTAAAAGCTATGCTTACAATTACTAAAACAACCACTCCTACAATGGCAATAGTTTTGTATTGTCTAGCTAAATAAGCTTTAGCACCTATTTGAATAGCTGATGCTATATCTTGCATTTTTGCATTACCAGAACTTTGATTTAAAATATTTTTTCCAGTAAAAAATCCGTATACAATAGATAAGAAACCGGCTGCTATAGTGTATAATAGTATAGTCTCGACTGTAGTGCTCATATAAACCTTAAGATTGTTGGTTGTTAAATTTTAAGCCCGGACAATACAAAAAAAGATAAAAAAGACAATAATTAACTTTTAAAATTGGTGTGCATAACCTTTATTTTTAATCAATATTTGCTTACCTTTTTGATCAATTATAATTGATTTTTTATTACCTGAGGTAATTTTACCAATCTTGGTTATCTTAATACCAAAATTTTTAGATGTATGATGAATGATTCTAGCTTTTGTAGGACTGGCTGTGAATAGAATCTGGTAATCGTCACCCTGTGAGATTAAAGTAGATTTGTTTAATCTTTTAATTTTAATTAAGCTAGATAAACTACTTGATATAGGCACATCATCACAATTAAGAACATAAGATAAATCTTGCTTATTAATCATCTTCTCTAAATCTGCAATCAAACCATCGGATATATCTATTGATGTATTAGCAAATCTAAATAATATTTTGCTTAAATTAATTTGAATATTAGGCTTATAATAACTATTAACAAAATAATTCTTAATTTTTTTTTTAACTTTAATTTTTTTTTTTAAAACTTGAAGGCCAGAAAAACTATCACCTAAATTTCCTGTTACATAAATATCATCATTATATTTAGCTTTATTTCGATAAATTATTTCTTTTGAATAACCTATAGATGTAATGGTAAAACTTAATTTATTTGAAAACGTAGTGTCACCACCACATAATAAAATTTTATATTTTTTTTGTTCCTGTTCTAATGAAGTAGAAATTTTTGATAAATTTTTCTTAGAAAATGTTTTTTTATTACCTGATCCTGAAATAAAATAAAATTTAGGAATGACTCCCTTGCATACTAAATCTGATATTGAAGATCTAAGAATTTTTTTAATTACAAGTTCTGGACTTTTAAAATTCAAGAAATGAAAACCTTCATTATATGTATCTATAGAAATTACTAAGTTTTTTTTTTTATCAAAAAATACATCATCATTGAGATTAAGAGAGGATTTGTTTAATTTAGATAATTTTGAAAAATATTTTTTTATTAAATCAAATTCGTGCATCAGAAGATCTTAATTTTTTTCCAATATTATCTAATAAAGCATTTAAATATTTAGTTTGTGAGTCTTCCAAAAAAAAATTTGATGAATTTAAATATTCTTTAATTATAATGTTTATCGAGATATTTGGTTTATATAAAAGCTCATATGTTGCTGCTTTTAAAATTGTTTGAAAAACCATATCTAGATTTTCTAAAACGAATTTATCTCCTAGCTTATTATTCAACTCATCGAGAATTAAATCATTCCTTTCTATAGTACCCAAAACAATATCTTTTATAAACTTCTTAAATCTGTGTTTTGGAAATTCCACTTTATCGTCCTCATTAAAAAATTTACCATATAGTTTTTGAATTATAATTACTCTTGGATTGTTCTTTGGGTTAAAATAAGTTTTCATTTTTGTAACAATATAGAAATTACTGCTTTTGCTGCTTCAGCACCTTTTTTTTTCCTTGCTTTTGCCTGCCTCATATTAAGGCAAGTTATTATTCCATTACCAATAGGTTTTTTATTGATAACAGATAAATCCATTATTGCATTAGTGGATGCTTGTGAAATAAAATCAAAATGAGGTGTTTCACCTTTAATGACACATCCAAGGGCTAAAAAACCATCAAATTTTTTTATATTTTTTGAAATTGTTACAGGAATTTCAAATACCCCAGGAACTTTAATAATTTTGATAAAATCTGATTTAGGAATTGACTTTAAAGCACTATCAAGAAGCCCCTTTGTAATTTCTTTATAATAATCTGCTATAACTATTAAATATTTTTTTTTCATTATATAATTTCTTGTTTAGTTATCTTTATACCATAACCATCTAAACCAATAACTTTTTTCGGTGACTTAGTAATTAAAGTCATATTTTTGATCTTTAAATCCTTAATTATTTGAGCACCAATACCATAATTACGAATAAGTTTATCTTTTCCTTTTTTATAAAAACTTTTATCTTTATAATCTTTTAAGGTTTGTGTAACTGATTTAAGATTTGTGTCTTTAATAAAAACAAGTACACAATTGTTAAATTTTTTAAAATAATTAAGGGTTTTATTAAAAGAATTTGGCAGTTGTTGATTAATTAAATAATTTTGTACAACATTGGAGGAAATTACTCTAACTCTAGGTGTGATGCTTCTTTTAATAGTTCCTTTGATTAATGCAAAGTGTTCTGAGCCATCAAGTAAATTTTCATAAATTCTAATTTTATACTTTTGATTTTTTACATTAATATAACTTTGTTTCTTTAATCTTATTAACTTTTCTTTTTTTAATCTGTAAGCAATTAAATCTTCAATCTTACCAATCTTAAGATTATGTTTTTTAGCAAAATCAAAAAGTTCTTGACCTTTAGCCATTGTTCCATCTTCATTCATAATTTCACAAATTACAGCAGAATTATTCTTTTTTGCTAATTTAGATATATCAACAGATGCTTCCGTATGACCAGCTCTCACTAAAACACCCCCATCTTTTGCTATTATAGGAAATACGTGACCTGGCGAAACAATTTCATTTTTTTTAACATTTTTTTTTGAAGCAATCTTAATAGTTTTAGCTCTATCTTTTGCTGAAATACCAGTTGTAATTCCTTTTTTTGCCTCAATAGAAACAGCGAATGCTGTTTTATTTCTTGATTGATTGTTAGCTGACATTAAAGATAGGTTTAATCTTTTTGCTTGAGTACTATCCATTGCTAAACATATTAATCCACGACCGTATTTAGCCATAAAATTTATAATTTTTGCGTTTGTATTTGATGTAGAAATAATCAAATCTCCTTCATTCTCCCTTTTTTCATCATCAACTAAAATAAACATACTGCCTTTTTTGGCAGCTTTAATTATAGTTTCTATTGATGCAAAATTATTTTTTTTCATTAAAATAATTTCTAACGTATTTAGATAAGATATCTATCTCTATATTTACTAAACTTTTTTTTTTGAGAGATGAAAGATTTGTTTCTTTATAAGTGTGCGGTATTACCCAAATTTGAAAACCTTTTTTTGAAACTTTTGAAATAGTAAGTGAAATGCCATTTACACAAATTGAAGCTTTTTCAATTAAATGTTTTTTCTCTTTTATAGGTATTTCAAAATCAAAAACATAGGATTTATCAATCTTTTTTATAACAAAAACTTTACCTACACAATCAACATGACCTTGGCATATATGTCCAGAAATTTTAGTTCCATATTTGAGAGGTAATTCTAAATTTAGTTTATCTTTGACTTTCAAAAAATTAAATTTTGATCTAATGATAGTTTCATTAGAAAGATAAAATTCCATAACTTTATTTTTATACGAAATTAATGTTAGGCATACACCATCGCAGGCTACTGATAAGCCAATATCTTTACTATTTAATTTAAGGTTACTTTTAATAAAAAAATTCAAACCTTTAGGTCTTTTTATTATTTTAGTAACAGTTCCTTGATGATATATAATTCCGTTAAACATCTTAATTTTTATATAGTGTTATTGTATCTTTCCCAAAATTAGAATTGATTTTTGTTTTAATTTTATAATTTTTTTTTAAAATATTAAATCCATTAAATTCTTTATATTCATTAAATTTTGATAATGTTTTTGGACTTTTGAATAAATAGAATTTATTAAAAATTTTTTTTTTAAGAAAAGCGTTAGTAAGATCATTACCACCTTCAACAAGAATATTTCTACAACCTAGGTTATAAAGTTTTTTTAAAATTATTGGTATATCAAATTGTTTTCTAACATTAGTCTTTGACTTAAATATCGGAATTTTTTTTTTTTTAAATTTTGAAATTTTAGATTTTTTTGCCTCATTATAAAAAAAAATAGTATTGTTTTGATTTGCAGTTTTAAATATATAACTTTTAGTATTAGTTTCTAATCTATTATCTAAAATAATTCTTTTTGGAGAAAATTTTTTAAGATTATTTAATCTACAATTTAATTTAGGATTATCTTTATTCAAAGTTTTATAAGAAATTAGTATTGAGTCATTTTTATATCTTAGTAAATGTGTAAATTTATCAGATCGCCAATTTGTTATTTTTTTTTTATTTTTGCTGTAAATTAAATTGTTTTTTGCTACTGCAATTTTGCCATTTACAAAAGGTAATTTTTTTTCTCTATTATAAAAATAAGGCTTATAAAATTCATTGATTTTATCTTTTAATAATCCTATCTGAACTTTAATTTTTTTTAAATTTAATATTTTAAAAGTTTTACCACTTACTCTTTTATCAATATCAATAACAGAATATATTACCTTGCCTATTTTAGATTTAATTATTGCACTTGTACATGGTGATGTTACGCCATGGTGACTACAAGGTTCTAAAGTAATATACATTGTTGAGTTTTTTAAATTTTCTGAGGTATTTCTGATAGCATTGGTTTCTGCATGTGGTCTACCGTTATAAGATGTTTGGCCAATGGAAATAATCTTATCGTTTTTAACTATTACACAACCAACTGATGGATTGGTGCCTGTAAGACCTTCTCTAGCTCTTGCTAAATCAAGGGCAAGATCCATGTATAATTTATCTTTTAATGAAAATTTATCTTTTTTTGTAGACATCTAGTTTGTCCACGAATTGTACAAAATCTTTTTCTTCTCTAAAATTACGGTAAACTGATGCAAAACGAACGTATGCAACAGGGTCTAGTTCTTTTAACCCTTCCATTACCATTGTGCCAATAGTATTTGTTGAAATTTCACTTTGACCTAATTCTTCTAGCGATCTTGAAATTTTACTTATAAATTTTTCTGCAGTTTCAGTGTCAATTGGTCTTTTTTTTAAAGCTATATAAATAGATTTAGATAACTTATCTCTGTCGAAAGATGATTTTCTTCCATTTTTTTTAACAACCATTATTTCTCTGTATTGAACTCTTTCAAATGTCGTAAATCGTGCACCACAAGTGCATAATCTTCTTCGTCTTATAGCTGTACCATCTTCAGTGGGCCTGGAGTCGACTACAGAAGTCTCACCTTTTTTGCATATTGAACAAATCATTTACTAAAGATTTTTATATATCGGAAATGATGATGTTAAATCGATTACTTCATTTTTCACTTCATTTTCAATTTTACTATTATCATTAGGATTTTCAGATAATCCTTTTAAAGTTTTAGTAATTAATTCTCCTACAGTCTTAAATTCGTTTAAACCAAATCCTCTGGTAGTTGCTGCCTGCGTACCTAATCTGATTCCAGATGTAATCATCGGTTTTTCTGTATCAAAAGGTATTCCATTTTTATTACAAGTAATATTTGCTCTTGAAAGACTTTCAGCAGCTAAATTACCTTTGACATTATAAGGTCTCAAGTCAACTAACATTAAATGAGTATCTGTTCCATCTGAATAAATTTTAAAACCATTGTTTTTTAGAGTTTCAGCTAACATTTTTGCATTGGCTAAAACTGATTGAATATAATCTTTAAATTCGGGTTGCAGTGCTTCTAAAAATCCAGCGGCTTTAGCAGCAATAATGTGCATAAGTGGACCACCTTGATATCCAGGAAAAACAGCAGTATTAAATTTTTTTGCAAGTTCTTCGTGATTAGTTAAAATTATTCCACCTCTTGCACTTCTAAACACTTTATGAGTTGTTGAAGTTACAACATGAGCATAATCACAAGGATTAGGATAACCTTTACCTGCAACTAAACCAGAGAAATGAGCCATATCTACCATCAAATATGCACCTACTTTATCAGCAATTTCTCTAAATCTTTTAAAATCAATTACTCTAGAATAAGCACTACCACCGGCTATAATTAATTTCGGTTTATTTTCTAAAGCAAGTTTTTCTACATTATCATAGTCGATTAGTTCTGATTTTTTATCAACATCATATCCTATAGCATTAAACCATTTCCCAGACATTGAAATTTTTAATCCATGGGTAATATGACCTCCTGAATTTAAACTCATTCCCATAAAAGTGTCTCCTGGATTTAATAAAGCTAAAAATACAGCACCGTTAGCTTGAGCACCAGAATGAGGTTGAGCATTGGCAAATTTACAATTGAACAATTTTTTTAACCTTTCAATAGCAAGCTCTTCAGCTACGTCAACATGTTCACAACCATTATAATATCTCTTACCTGGATATCCTTCAGCATATTTATTGGTTAATACAGAACCTTGAGCTTCTAATACAGCTTGAGAAACTATATTTTCTGAAGCAATCAATTCAATATGTTGTTGCTGTCTTATTAATTCTTCTTTTATAGCTTTATAAAGCTCAGGATCTTTTTTTGATAAACTATCTTCAAAAAAACTTTTGTAACTATCGTTTAAATAACTTTTTTCACTGGACATAATTAAATCTTTCTAATTCTTTTAGAATGTCTTCCACCTTCAAATTTAGTATTTAAAAAAACACCAACAAAACTTAGGGCATTTTTTTTAGATAACACTCTAGAGCCTAATGTAATGATATTTGCATCGTTATGCAATCTTGATAATTTTGTAGATTTTAAGTTAAAACATTGCGCTGCACGTATATTTTTATGTTTATTTGCCGCTATATTCATACCTGTACCTGAGCCACAGACTAATATACCTATATTTTTTTTACTTATCTTTACTTTTTTAGCCACTTTGTGTGCATAATCGGGATAATCAACTTTGTTATTGTTGTGTGGGCCCAAATCCTGGAATGATATTTTTTTTTTTGATAAGTATATTTTTATATATTCTTTTAACTTAAATCCAGCATGATCAGATGAAATAAATATTTTTTTCAATTTAATTAAATTTATAATCTAACACACAAGCAACTAAGTGAATTCTATTTTCCTCTCCACCGTTAAATGCATTATGATACTTAGTATTGTTTGTAATCCATACAGATCCATCTGCGGGCATATGTTTTGCAACATTATCAATAACCATTATAGAACCAGGATTTGTAATTATGGGAATATGAAGTCTTGGTTCTGGATCTCTATGCCAACTTAAAGTGGATCTTGGTTCTTTTAATAAAACTCTTACTCTTCCTAATTTATATTTCGACGACAAAACATCAAACACTTCTTTAAAATAAGTATTTTTATAGTCTTCGATAAACTCAGAGTAAGCAGCCTCATCTATCATTTGATCTCTAATAGCTTCTTTGCCAGATGAATCTGGTTTAGTCCAAAAAACTCCTCTTGCTTTATTACCTTTAATTGAGTCAGGGTCTCCAGGTATTTGTGTTAATGAAATTGCCCCAAAATTTGAAACGCCGTTAACGCCAGTAAATCCTTTAATTGATAAGATTTCTTTATAAGCTTCTTGAAGTTTATTGATGTTAAACTTTACATCTTGTTTTTGAAAATCGTTAAAATTTAGCGTCATTATTTTTATTTTTTTACCCTTTGTAATTGTTTAATAATCTTTTTAAGCTATATTTGTATAATACATTTGTCGCATTTTAAAAGAAAATTAAAAACATGATTACAGGTAAATACCCAGGATTAAGACTACGACGAAACAGAAAAGCATCTTGGGCAAGGAGATTGATTCAAGAAAACACACTAAGCCCAAGTGACTTTATTTTACCTATATTTCTTGTAGATGGAACTAATAAAAAAGTGCCAATAAATACTATGCCTGGCGTTTACAGATATTCTATTAATAGAGTATCTCAGATAATTGATAAGGCAGTAAAAATAGGCATACCTATGGTTGCTCTTTTTCCGAAAATAAAAAGTAGTTTGAAAAATGAAATTGGGTCAGAATCTCTTAATGATAGAAACTTAATATGTAAAGCGATCAAAGAAATTAAAAAAAGATATAAAAATCAAATAGGAATAATGTGTGATGTGGCTTTAGACCCATACACATCACATGGTCATGACGGATTAATCAGATCAAATCAAATAATTAATGATGAAACAATTGAAGTTTTAATAAATCAATCATTGCTACAAGCTGAAATGGGTTGTGACGTATTAGCTCCATCTGACATGATGGATGGCAGAATTGGAAAAATTAGAAAAGCATTAGATAAATCTAATTATCAAAATGTTCAAATTTTATCTTATGCAGCAAAATACGCATCTAGCTTTTACGGACCCTTTCGAGATGCAATTGGTTCTAAAGGATCTTTGAAAGGTGATAAAAAAACTTATCAAATGGATTTTAGAAATAGCGATGAAGCTTTAAGAGAAGTAGCGCTAGATATTAAGGAGGGAGCAGATATGGTCATGGTTAAACCAGGAATGCCTTACTTAGATATCATTAAATCAATTAAAGAAAAATTTAAAATACCAGTCTTAGCATACCAAGTTTCTGGTGAGTACAGCTTAATTTCAAATGCAATTCAAAAGAAATTGATAAATGACAATGCTATATATGAAAGTTTAGTAGCATTAAAAAGGTCAGGAGCTAATGCTATAGTAAGCTATTATGCAGATAGACTAGATAAAATTTTAATTTAACTGTTTTAAAGAATTTATAAATTGATTTCTGTTTATTGGAAAACTCATATTATTAGGTCTCAAAATCGTTTTATTCATAAAATCACCAACAAGTTTTAGTCCATCTAACAACGTATTTAGGTCGTTTACTGGATCTTTTTTATTAATTAGAAAATTAGGAACAATTTTTTTTTCTGTTGATGATGAAGCAATGTATAAGATTTTATTATTAATAACCTTTTTATTTACCATACTATCGAAATTAAGGTCATATCCTAGAATACTTAATAATTTCAATTCCCAAAATATATATTTCTTTAACCATTCATCATCATTTAAAGCCAAATAAAAATCGTTTATCAAATTATATATTTTGACATTTGATTGAGACTCAGCAGTAAATAACTTAATCAAATTCATTGCAGAAGTAATACAATTTAATTTTTTTGGTTCATCAAAATAAATTGGGGAATATGCTTTAGAAATTTCAATTTTAAAATAACCAATTTTATTTTCAGACTTTGAATTATAACTTGTAAATAATTCATTTCCTATTTGAAGATAATTTTTAATTTTTTTTGAAGTCCCACCAAATATTAATCCAGATATTTTGCCATGATTTTTTGTAAAAATTTCAGCAATTAAAGAATTTTCATTATATTTATTTTTTGATATTAAAAAACCTGTGTCGTCCCAATTCATAGTTTTAAATTATTATTTAAACATAAGAGAGCAGCATTTTGTTCTGCATCTTTTTTAGAATATCCTTTTCCCATATAAAATTTTGAATTTGGAAGTTTAACTCCAACTTTAAAAGTTGGTTTGTGTCTAGGTCCAGTATTAGATAGTAATTTGTAGGTTGGAAGTTTTTTAAATTTTTTTAAAGAAAATTCCTGTAACTTTGTTTTTGCATCAATCTGTGTAATTACACTGTTTTTTATATTTTCCCTCCAAAGCGTTAAAATTAGATTTTCAGTAACAACAAAACCTTTGTCTAAGTATATTGAACCAATTAAAGCTTCACAACAATCAGCAATAACTTTATCTTCTATTTTAATTTTTCTATTTTTTGGGTTAAAAGTTAATATATACTTTTCCAGGTTAATATTTTTAGCAATTTGTAAACAAGTTTTTTTGTTAACTAAAGATGCAAATTTTTTGTCAAGTATACCCTCTTTTTCATCTGGATATATTTCAAGAAGTTTTTTAGCAATAACAAGACCTAAAACTCTATCACCTAAAAATTCTATTTTTTCGTTATTATTAATTTTATCAAAACTTTTATGAGTTAAACATCTAACTAATAGTTTTTTATCTTTAAATTTTATATTTATTTTTTTTTCTAAAATTGAATAATCTATTTTCATTAATTAATCTTATTCAAAAATCTATTAAATCTAATTGATTTGTGCCATTTCCAAAATGCAAAAAAACTACCCACTGATTTATCTGATGAAAAAAAAATAAATTGAGCTTTTCCTACAAGATTTTGCTTATGAACATATCCTACACTTGATAAAAATCGACTGTCTTTAGAACAATCTCTATTATCACCTAAAAAAAAATAATGATCCTTGGGCACAATAAATAAATCAGAGTTTTGAAATGAAAAATCTTTTAAATATACAGATGTATGTAATTTACCATTAGGAAGTTTTTCTTGAAAGGTAAGAACATCTATTGTTCGATCTCCACAATATATCTTATCGTTTTTAGATAAACGAGATTTTAATATTTCACTATTATTTATGTAAAGATTAGAGTCAATAAATTGAATTCTATCACCTGGAAGACCTATCAGTCTTTTGATATAATCTGTTCTATTATCCACCGGAGTTTTAAATACTACAACATCTCCTCTTTTTGGTTCAGAAAAAAATATTCTTTTACTCAAAATAGGTGGGCTAAATGGAAATGAATGTTTGCTATATCCAAAAGAATACTTTGTAACAAACAATCTATCTCCTACCAATAAAGTAGGTTCCATTGATGACGATGGAATATAAAAAGGCTGGATTAATAATGATCTAATTATAATAGCTATTATAAGTGCATAAAATAAAGTCTTGAGATTATCAATAATAATATTTTTTGTAATCATGAAATTTTTTGAATTATTGTAAAGGCTACTGAATATTCTTTTTCATCTGAAATTGAAAGAAACAAATCAAAATTCTGAACTTTCTTTTTTTTTTTTATTAAGCTTCTGATTTTTGAATTTATCAAATAATAAGGTTTTCCTAATTTATTATTAAGTATTTGTATATCCTTAAAATTTAGACCATGTCTAAAACCCGTGCCTAATGCTTTTGCAAAAGCCTCCTTGGCTGCAAAACGTTTTGAAAAATAATTTATTCGATTTTTGAATTTTTTTGAAATTAAAATCTCGGTTTTGCTGAAAGTTCGATCTATAAAATTTCTATTTTTCAATGATGATTGAATTCTCTTATTTTTAACAATATCAACCCCAACACCAATAGTTTTCATTGTTTAATAATTTTTTTAAATTTTTTTATTATTTCATTTAACCCATAAAATATTGATTCACCAATAATGAAATGACCTATGTTAAATTCTTTAATCTCTTTAATTTTTGATAAAATTTGAGTAGATTTAAAATCAAGTCCGTGACCAGCATGAACTTCTAAGCCAATTTGATTTGCTATCTTTGAGCTTTTTTTGATTCTTAAAAGTTCAGACTTGTAATTTTTCTTAGATTTAATCAAATTAGCAAATCTTCCTGTATGAATTTCTATACAGTCTGCTCCTAAATCTTTAGAGATCAGTATATCTTTCACAGTAGGGTTAATAAATAGGCTTGTTCGAATGTTTTTATTCTTAAATACTTTTAATATAGATTTTATTTTATTTTGATTTTTTATTAAATTTAATCCTCCTTCAGTTGTAATCTCTTTTCTATTTTCAGGCACAATACAAATAAAGTTAGGTTTTATTTTAAGTGCACTCTTAACTATTTCATCCTTAATGGAAATTTCCAAATTAACTAATAAGTTTTTTATAGAACATATTTTTTTTGCATCGAGATCTTTAATATGACGTCTATCTTCTCTTAAGTGAATTGTTACAGAATCTGCCCCAATTTTATTTACAAATTTTGCAGCAAAAAAAGGGTCTGGATGAAATTCTCCTCTCGCATTTCGAACTGTTGCGATATGATCAATATTAACACCTAAACGTCTCACTTAATAAATCTACTTCCTGGAGTTGTAATCGGAATTGACTTTAAATTATCGGGTAACTGATTATATTTAAAAGTCGGTACATCTATTTTTAAAAATGAAATCACCTTTTTTTTAATCTTCAAATTTTTTTTTGTTGATCTATCTATTATCGAAGCAAATCCAACTAATTTAGCTTTAGCTTTCTTTATAAGTTTAAGACACTCCATGCTTGATTTACCAGTAGTAATTACATCTTCAATTATTAAAACTCTTGAATTTTTTTTTATATAAAATCCCCTTCTTAAAGTAAACTTTCCATTTACTCTCTCACAAAAGATAGTTTCTTTTTTTAAAAGTTTTCCTATTTCATATCCAATAATTATGCCACCCATAGCGGGTGCTAATATAATATCTATATTTTTGAAATTTTTATTAATTTTTTTAGCTAATGATTTACATATTAACTCAGCTTTATTAGGAAAACTCAATAATTTTGCGCATTGAATATATCTGCTAGAATGCAAACCTGAAGATAAAACAAAGTGTCCTTCTAAAAGAGCATTAGTCTTTTTTAAAATATCTAAGGATTTTTTGTGTGAAAGCATTTCTTTTAT
>CEUZ01054631.1_pt1 | contig 14173 bp, 7 predicted proteins | sample 361511 | NCBI WGS metagenome assembly CEUZ01 (sample SAMEA2622822, study PRJEB7988) | marine metagenome | biome: marine biome (ENVO:00000447); feature: surface water layer (ENVO:00002042); material: "saline water (ENVO:00002010), including plankton (ENVO:xxxxxxxx)" | depth 5 m
CAAGTGCAAACGCAAATGCTTATGTGTCTAATGGACACGCAGGTACTAGCAAAAAGTTTGCAGTAGAAGGCCCTTTATGGGGCGCTATGAGTGCAACTACGTATAACCTAGCAGTAGGTGGAACGGGAGCACCAACAGTAGCATCTTGGGAACCAAATGTGTTTAATTTCGAAAATTCAAACATGGTGGCACTTGGAGTATTTGATTTATTCTTTGTACTCGGGGCAGCCAATGATGAGTCAGTAGCACAGTATGATACTGCTGCTGATGGTAATGTAACAATTTACAAAATTTCAAACTGTTCAGTAGGGTCTGCTTCGATAGACTTTGATATTGATGGACTAGCACAAGTTGCTTGGTCAGGTCAAGGAGCAATTATATCAGAACAAGCAGCTCTCGATACTACAACAGATGGTGAAACAAAGATGGGTCTTATTAATGAAGGAGTATCTAGTACTTCTAACTTTGTTAGACAAAAATTAACAAGTATGACAGCAACATACGATGTTTCTGAATCAGTCGGAGAATCTTTAGGTTCCGACTCAACTTATGTATTAACCCTAACAGGTGGAAACATAACTATTGAAAATAACCTTAGTTATCTAACACCAGAAACTCTAGGAGTTGTTAATCAACCTCTAGGACATGTTATGGGAACAAGATCAGTAAGTGGAAACTTTACTTGTTATCTTAATACTGTAGATCAAGGATCTGCGGAATTATTTGAAGATTTATTAGAAGGCACAAGTACAATTACTAATGCTTTCGATCTAGATTTTTCAATCGGTGGAGCGGGGCAAACACCTCGTATAGACGTATCTATTCCAAAAGCACATTTAGAGTTGCCAACGCACTCTATTGAAGATGTGATTAGTTTAGATGTAAATTTCCACGGGTTACCTAAAGACATTTCTGACAGCGCGATAGCATCGGGTGAATCAGAAATAACTGTTACGTACCAATCGTAACATAAATTAACAATATAAGGTTGGGGACTTAGTCCCCGGCCTTCCTTTTATAGGAATGGAATAAATGAACGAAACAACAGTAAAAAAGACACCTGCTCAACCAGTATCACTTAAGAGTCTTATGACACCTAGTAAAACGGTAGAGTTTGATTATCCAGGTTGCGAGAACTTTAAAGTCTCTCTTTGTTTTTTAGCAAGGGAAGAGCTTATGAAACTTAGAAATCGTTGTACAAAACAAGTTTTCAATAAGAAAACTAGAAGTTATGAAGAACAGATGGACGAAGATAAGTTTTTGGAACAATATACTAGCGCAGTAATCAAAGGGTGGACAGGATTTAAACTAGGGTATGCAAAAAACATGCTATTACTAGGCGATTTAACTCCTGAACAAGAAGAATCAGAACTAGAATTTACGCAAGAAAATGTGGAAGTTTTAATGAAGAATTCACCCGATTTTGATACTTGGATTACAGACGTAGTAGGTGACCTTGAAAATTTTACCAGCAGCAAGTAGACTGGATACTTGCTCTAATTGAAAGATATTATCAAGATAGTATAACTACTGATCAATATCTACAGATGATGGATCAATTAGGTCAAGAACCTAATATGGACGAAATGCCTCCTGAACTAGACGATTTTCCGTTAGAAGTACAGGAAGCTTTTCTTGTCCACTTAATGTTACCTGATAAGTGGGACGGAGCCAGCGGTAACTACATGGGGAAAGATTGGTCCGCACTAGAACCCATGTTAAATGTGAATAACATTGAACAAAAAGATAGAAAAATTCTTTGTTTTTTCTTAAAGTTTATAGAGTCGGCTAATACGATGAGTATCAATGAGTCGCTGAAAAGACAGCAAGACGCCCGAATGAGGCAAGCAAAGAGTAAATAATGGCAGGAAAAAAATACGACGGCGGAACGATTGAGTTAAAAACCACTGATGGTGGGTCTTTTAAAGTCACAGAAAAGGAAGCAAAACGACTAGCAAAACAAATAGATAAGTTAGGTGGAGCTTCTCAATCAACTGATAGACGAATAAAAGGTGTAACTCAACAATCGTCAAACGCAACAAAAAACTTTAGTAAGCAAGCACAGACCATGCAAGGTGGGATTGTTGCTGTTTATGCTACTATCGCTGCACAAGTCTTTGCCGTATCAGCGGCTTATCAATTTCTAAAGAGCTCATTCGAGACTCGAAACTTAATAGAAGGTCAAAAACAATTTGGAGCCGTTACAGGCGTCGCATACCAATCTATTACCAAAAATGTACAAGAAGCCACAGGAGGCATGCTTCAGTTTAAAGAGGCAGCTAGCGGTGTGGCTATTGGTATTGCAGCGGGGTTAAGTGCGGGCGCTCTAGAAAAGTTAGGAGAAGCCGCAAAAAATGCTTCACTAGCACTTGGTAGAGATGTTACAGACTCATTTAATAGGCTAATCCGAGGTGTTACTAAAGCGGAACCAGAACTCTTAGACGAATTAGGTATCGTTTTAAGACTAGAAAACGCAACGACAAAATATGGAGTAGCAATCGGTAAAAGTAAAGACCAATTAAATGCATTTGAAAGAACACAAGCGGTTTTAAATGATGTATTAGAACAAGCAGAACAAAAATATAAGATTATTGGTCAAGTTATGGATCCAGAGGCATTTGCATTAGGACAACTTACAAAAGAAATTGATGAATTGATGATGTCATTTCAAGTTTTTATAGCAGAAGGTTTAATGCCAATAATTAACTTCTTTAAAAATAATGCAGCAGCTCTTGTAGCTGCTATGGGTCTTTTTGTCCTACCCATTATTAAGAGTTTATTGCCCGATTTAAATAAGGGTATGGAAAACTCACAAAGAAGAATGGAAATGGCTAGTGAGAAAATGAAAGAGTCTTGGGCTGAGGCAACTGACTCTATGAGAGCTGCAAAAATGGCAGTAGATAATCCAGAGGCGGCTAGGAAAGGCTCTGCTGGAGGACTTAGAGATTTAGGAGTTAAGTCTTTTAAAGGTGGAGACGACCAGTTAAATGCAAGACAAATTGCTGCTTATAAGCGTCATATGCGTGATAAGACAGGAATTTATAAAAAATTCAATACTCAAGAAAGAGCCGCATTTAGACGACACTTATTACAACAAGAACAAACTCTCAAAATATCAACCCAAAAAGGGGTTACTATAGTACAAAAAGGTGAATACCAAAAACGAGCTGCTTGGGCAGCTTCTGATGCTATATTTGCAGCAGGTGAAGCCGCAAAACAAAAAGCAATGTCATTCACAGCCAAATGGGGTGCAAGGCTTTTTAGAGCAATGGGGTGGCTTGGAGTGCTTGCTATGCTATATCAAGGAGTCAAATCAATGGTTAATTGGTTCCGTGATTTAGATGAAGAAGAAAAGAAATTAAGAGAAGAAACAGACAAATTAAATGATAAATTAGGTACACTTAATGAAGAGCTTGAAAGAATGGGAACAGTTAGAACTGCCCATGCAAATTTATTAAGTTTAAAAATGTCTGTTGAACAATTAGGAAGCGCTCTACAAAGTACTGATTTAGTTCAAAAGATTAAAGAGTATAATAATGAGCTTCAAAAAGGAAATGACGAAAATGATGAGGTTATAATAAGCTTTATTAAAATGGCTAAAAACTTAGCAATTATGAATCCACAATTTGAGGATTTGGTTGAGCGAATGGAGAATGGAGAGACTATAACTGACATCATGATAAGGCAGTGGACGCATTTAAGTTCAGGAATGATAAATGCTTCAAATGCTGCTAAACAGTTTACAGCTAACCAACAAAGTCTTAACAAATCTATAGATGATGCAGTAGGTAAGTTTGGAAAGCTACCTTATCAAGATCTAGGTAAGAACCTTGCGGCAAGTAGACAAGGTATTAGGGACGCCTTAGGAATACTATCTCCTGATCAATTAACCACTATAGAAGGTGGACAAGAATATAAGACAATTGGAGCCGATGGAATGTCTGCTAAAGGAAACCAAGTTCCTCCAGCTATAATGGCACTTATAGGGGATAGAAAAGATATTTCATCAGAGTTTGGATTTTTTGCAGAGACAGCAATAAGATCTGTAGAAAGAGCTGGAAAAGCCATGGAAGCTCATAAACTGTTTGATGAAGAGTATGGAATGGCTGATACAGCCGCCGGTACCGGTAAAATTGGATCATTGGCAGGTGGTGGAAGAGTAGATATTTGGAAGAAAGATCGTTTTGGAGAGATTACAGATCTTAAATCAGTAGGAGAAATAGAGCTAGAATTAGGTCGTAAGATGCAGAAGCATGAACGGGAAATGTATGACCTAAGAGTGAAATCTTGGACAAAAAGAAACGAAACCCTTGAGGAATTAGACAAACAAGCAAAAGAAGACGTAATAAACGCACAACTTTATATTTCTGCTTTAAGAGAGCAAGATGCTATTGCAGAGGATATTACCAAATTACAAACAATGGGATTAACCCTACAGAAAAAACAAGTAGGAGCAGCTAAACAACTTGCGGCGGCAGGTTATAATAAAACTTTAAAACTAGAAGTTCAACAATATCAATCTATGCTCAAAATAGAAGAAAAGAAAAAGAATGAGCAAGCTGCTAGAGTAGCTATATTAAACGCAGAACAAAAAATTCGTACCCAGCTACTGAATAATGAAAAGAAAATGACCGAACAAGGTCTTACACAAAAAGAGCTCGAAAATATGAGTAAAGAGGATCTATCAAGCCTTATAGATGACCTGATGAAGAAAGGAGTTATAGAATCGGAATCATTAGTAAATGCTGATAATGCTCTAGATCTAGCAACAACAGAAACAGAAATGCAGAGACTCTTGACTATACTAGAACAAGACAAACTCGATATTCAGATCCAAGTACTAAAAGTCCAAGAAGAGTTAACAAGATCAGTAAAAGCTGCTGCTAAAGCTGCTAGAGACTATAAAAATCAGATGGCAGATGCGGCACTTACAATGAAGGTAGGTGGAACTGGAGCTGCGAAAGGTACATACAGAAGAACAAGAATAGGACAACTAAAAGCTCTTACAGGTCAAACTACAGAAGAAGGTGTTGAATCCTATAATCAAAGAGCAAAAGCAATCATGCAAGAAGCTAATGCTTTAAAAGTTCTTGATCATACAAAAACTACATATGACGAGTCAGGTAGTGTAATGAACGCAGTATATTCAGATACGTTAGTAGGAGCGGGAACAGGAGCCGATGGACAACATATAGGAACAAACCTAACTCCGGGACAAATACAATATAATAAGTACTTACAAGATGTTTTAAAACTAAATCAACAAAACACAGATGCAACTCGAGAGCTGACAGATTTACAGAATGAAGAAGGCGGTTTGTATATAATGGGTCAAGTTGCAGGAAAGAGAGAAATTGCACAAATTGATAAAGAGACAATAGCAACTATAAATCCTGCGTCAAAATTATATTGGGAAATTATTAAAGCAGCTAAATTACTAGATATTGAATTAACTAAAGAACAAAAAGATTTATTACAATCTCACTCTGAAGAAATAACTAAACTTTCAATAGCAACTGAATTACAAACAGGAATAGCACAAACAATGGAAAATGCTTTTGTATCTGCTTTCCAATCAATGGTTGATGGTTCTAAGTCATTCGGAGGAGCTATGAAAGATTTAGCAGTTTCTGTACTTAGAGACCTAGCAGCTATGTTTGCTAAGGCAGCAGCCTTACAAGCAATAATGTGGATGTTCCCTGGCATGGGAGCAGGCACGGGGGTAATGTCAAAATTCTTTAATAATGCATCAGGTACGGGAAGGTATGGAGGAGAATTTAGTCGCTCTGGAAAAGGTTATGCATATGGCGGTATAGCACAAGGACCAAACTCAGGCTACATGGCTACTTTACATGGTAGAGAAGCAGTAGTCCCACTAGGAAACGATAGAAGTATACCCGTAGATTTAAGAGGCGCTGGTGGGAATACCGTAAATGTCTCAGTAACTATGAATGGGCAACAAAGTAATACACAAGCACAAGGTGGTGGGCCTAACATGCAAGCACTAGGAAAATCTATAGGTGGATTAGTTCAACAACATCTACAGCAAGAAATGAGACCAGGCGGATTGCTTAATTCACAAGGGGCAAAAGGTAGGAACAGATAATGGCACAAGGACTAACAACAAATACAGTACAAACAGGTGGCGGAACAGTATCCGCAGGAACGAATATTACAGGCTTCAGTGCACCAGTAATGTATGATAAGGGGGCTCAAGAAAAGCCTAAGCCTAGAGTATTAAAACAACAATTTGGCGATGGATATGAAATGCGTATAGCTGACGGTATAAATAACACTCCTAGAGAGTGGACTTTATCTTTCGCAACTAGAACTAATGATGATATAGATAAACTATATAAATTTTTTCAAACACTTGCAGGTGTAAGTACCTGTAGATTAACTGTACCACATGCAGTAGATGGTGATGAAAATGTTAATGTAGTAATTGAAGACTATAATAGAACATATGATTATGCTGAATACTATAGTATGTCTTGCAAAGCCCGAGAGGTTTTTGAGACATGACGGATCCTATTACTGGTACTAATAATGCTTTAGTTACAGATCTACAGGGACAAGCTCAGTCTAGTGGACTAATTGAAGTATTTGAAGTTTATTTAGCAGATAGTAATATTGGAGGCGCAGGAGAAGATAAACTATACTTTCATGATGGTCGAAATGGTACTAGCGAGATAACTTGGTATAGTTTAATAAATGACAATGACTTTGGTTCTTCAAATTCAGCAAAATATAGTCAAAGAACTTATACAGCATTACCTATTGAAAGCGATGGCTGGGAAATTAGAGGAACAGGAAGTTTACCTCGTCCAACAGTAAGATTTGGAAATATCAATGCTTACTGGAATACTTATTTAACAGACTTTGATGATTTAGTTGGAGCAAAAGTAATTAGAAGAAGAACTTTAGAAAAGTATTTAAGTACTACTCCTCCTGTAGAATTTAATCGAGATGTGTTTTATGTTGAGAGAAAGGTAACTGAAGATGCAGTAATGGTCGAATTTGAACTAGCTAGTGCAATGGACGTGGAAGGAATAAAGTTACCTAGAAGATCTATTATAGCGGCACGCTGTCCTTGGAAGTATAAAGATACAGCACAAGGCGGTTGCGATTGGCCAAATGATAGTAGACCTACTATAGATGGTACAGAACACACTCTATATTTTGATAAAGATGATAATAGGATTAGTTTAGATCTTGCAGCACCTGGAGCAACAGAGTATACTGCTTGGGGTAGACAAGATTTATTAGCCAGTAGAACAGGAAATTTATATGCTGCTGTAACAGGAAGTCCCGATGGATACGATGTAGATGACTATGTAGAGTATCCAAGACCTATTGGAAGTTTATATCCAATAACAAAAACACAATATACAGCTACTAATGAATTAGAAATAACTTTTTACACTTCTGGAGACGCAGATCAATTTACTGCAGGAAGTAGTGGAGCTTCTGGTAACATTACAGCTATGAAAGCTAATGACGATTGGATAATTCTAAAAGGTTTATCTACTACTGCAGGAAACTATAAAAACGTACCTTTAAAAGTAAAAAGTGATGGAGGTAGTGGTAAGGTTAAAGTACAAGTTGATACAAGTCATACAAGTACTTTAGGAGGCCCCGTATCAGCAGGAAGTTTTGTAGTAGGGACTGCATATAAGATTGCATCAGCAGGTAATACAAATTTTACATTGATTGGAGCAGCTAATAATAATGTAGGTACGGCTTTTACTGCATCAGGAACAGGATCAGGAACAGGAACAGCTGATACTACTATAGGGTATGTCCAAGCTTGTAGAGCAACACTTTATAGATGTACAGCAGCTCATTCTATTACTACAGGAGATGGAATTGATGATTTAATAAAACCAACTAATATTTCTTATTGGGAATTTGGTGATGTTTGTGGTAAACGCTTAAACTCATGTGCAAAACGTTTCGGACACGTCCCAAATTCAGGTAAAGTAGATAGTGTTCATATAAAGGATACTAATGGAGTGTTACAGCAAGGTTCAGGATACACTAGTGTTCCTACAGTAGTATTTACAGGTGGCGGAGGTACGGGAGCAGCAGCCACAGCTACAGTAGCTTCTCAGAAAGTAACAAAGTTTACTGTAACAAATGGCGGACAAGACTATACTAGTAATCCTACTGTCTCATTTACTGGGGGAGGTGGTTCAGGAGCAGCCGCAGAAGCAAAAGTTAAATTTCAAACAACAGATAATGTGAGTCTTCCATTTGGAGGATTTCCGGGAGCAAGTCTATACTAATGATCGAACCAGTACTAGAAGAAGTAAAAGAATACGTATATACACAAGCCAATAAAGAGGCTTGTGGCTTATTAGGGATTAGAAAGGGCAGAGTTAAGTTTTTTCCATGCAAGAATAAAGCAGAAGATCCTAAGCATGATTTTGTAATTGACCCCTATGATTATAAAGCAGTTGCTGATGAAGCTGATATAGTGGGAGTAATCCATAGTCACCCAGGGCAGGGCTATCCAGAACCTAGTCCCGTAGACAGAGCAGCTTGTAATAGATTAGGAATCCCGTGGTATATATTTGGAGGTGATGATGAGTGGGCTAAATTAGAACCAAAAGAGGAGTCTTTTGAGTTGCTTGGTAGACCCTTTGTATTTGGCGTGTATGATTGTTATACAATAGTAAAAGATTATTTCGCCAAGCAGGATATTCATTTTCGACCTGATTGGTCATATGAGTGGGAATTTTGGAAACAAGGAAAAAATTATTATTTAGAAAGATATGCTGAAGAAGGCTTTAGTAAAGTAACAGATGGTAGTCTACAGATGCATGACGTCATTTTAATGGCACTAAACGCAGATACTACCAATCATGCAGGAATATATGTAGGTAAGGGAAAGATGTTACATCATGCTCCTTACAGATTATCTTGTAGAGATAATTATCACGGAATATGGAATCAGATAACGAGAACTATATTAAGACACAGGAACTACCAATGAGAAAAGTTTATTTAGAAGGAATGTTAGGACAAAAATTCGGAGAAGAGTGGAATCTATCTGTAGGTTCTCCTGCGGAAGCTATCTCTGCTATTATGGCACAACGTCCTGGATTTAGACAATATCTAGCACAAGGAGAAAATGTACTAGGGTATGATGTAATTATCGGAGATGATTATATCCAAGATTATAATGAACTAACAATAAATGATCCTGGTCAATCACAGTCGTATACTTTTGTGCCTATAGTTGCTGGTAGTAAAAGTTCAGGGTTAATGATGGTATTAGGAGTTGTTTTAATTGCCGCAACTGGTGGATTAGGAGCAGCTGCAGCAGCTCCATTTATGGGAGCAAGTACAGCAGTAGGAGCGGGAGCTACAGCAGGAGCTTTAGGAACATACACAGCGGCAACAGGTACAGCTGCAGCAATTACAGCAGGAACAGCAACAGCAGCAACATTTACAGCCTCAACCTTAGGAGGAGCATTAAGCTATCTAGGTATGGGATTATTATTGGGCGGAGCTGCAATGATGCTTGCCCCAGATGTGCCAGACTCAGATGGAGCCGAAAATGCTGAAAACTATTTATTCTCAGGTCCAGTTAATACAGTAAAACAAGGAGAACCCATACCATTAGTTTATGGAAGAGCAATAGTTGGTTCTAAAACTATTATGGGATCTTTATTTACTACTACTTCTAGAGAAAAGATTAACAAGTCTAGAAAATTAGTAGGTATAGGTGGATTTAGAGAAGACGGAGCAAAACACGGTGGAGCACAAGGCGGAGCAGGACGTTACGGTGGTGACTACGGTGGTTATGCAGGTGGTGGACGTAGAGAAGGGAATAACCCTTATTACGATATGCACTAATGAAAGAAGAACGTAGAGAACTAGTAAGAATTGTAGGCTCTGGCGGTGGTAAAAGCGGCGGAGGCGATACTTATGAAGCAGATGATAATATGTTTGCACGTCAAAGTGCGGCTTTTATAGATGCTGTTGCAGAAGGCCCAATTAAAGGACTTGTTTATGGTGATGGATCTATTCTTATTGATGAAACTAGAATTAGAGATGTTGACCAATCAACAGGAGAAGTTTCAGCAAATGCTAATGTTGTCAATTATAGTGTTATAACTGCAGACGGTTCCGCAGCTCAAACTCCTGACCCTGAATTTTTCTCAACTTTTCCAACAGCAGCAATAGTTACAGAAATTGGGAGTGCTGAACTTCTTTTAAATGAAGCTCAGTTTCATACTATTTCTAGTGGAACTTTTGAAAAACAAAATGCAGATTATATAAAAGTTACTATATCTACTACAGGTATGCAATCTATTACCAAGAAGGGAGATAATAAAGGTGATATACGTACTACTAATGTTTATTTTAATATAGATTTTAGATGGATAGACTCAGATGGAGTTGCTCGTACTAAGAATAAGTTTCTTACTGGTTTTAATGGTAAAGTAAGTGGTAAATACGCACATACTTTCGGATTTAACATAGAAAGTGATAAAGCTGTCAATGGAATGACAGATTGGTCAGTTAGAATAACAAGAACAGGCGGAGCGGTGAGTAGTGATACTTATGAAGTTTCTAACGCCATTTATGTAGATAGTATCGAAGCCTCTATAGCAGATAAACTAGAATATCCTTATACTGCGTATGTTGCAGGTGTAATAGATGCAGAACAATTTTCCAGCGTTCCTGCAAGAGGATATGAAATCGATGGAAAACTAATTCAAATTCCCAGTAACCATGCCCCTGTAGATTATAATGGAAGAAAATGTCTTGTAGCAAGTACTACAGGCTTTTCAGTTGGAGACTCGGTTTCTCAGTCCGCAGTAGGAATAACATCAATTATAGCAACAGGAGATGCAGACGAAGGATATACTGCAGAAGTTATTACATCTGCTAATCATGGGCAAACTATCGGAAAAGCTTTTACAATCACAATAGCAACAACTGCAAGTCAAGATGAAGACTTTTTTGAAGGTACTTTCACAGCAGAATCTACTGCAGCAAATAAATTTACTTATGTTCTTAATAGACCTTATAATACTACTACAGGAGCTTATACAGCTATAACTAGTACTACTTGTACAGGAACTATGACAGGATCTATGTTCTCAGGCGGTATAATTGATAAGATAGTTACAGATACTGCTATATATTTAAGAGACGTAGCTGCAACAGATAAAATTGTAACAGGATCAAACCTAAGCAATGGGAGTGCTACTGAATCTGTAACAGGGGTATCACAAGTAATGATCCCTGCTAATTATAGAAGAAGTCCTTCTACCGAAAAAATTACTACTTCTGAGCAAGATTGGGACGGTACTTTTTATACTAAATGGTGTAATAATCCAGCTTGGGTATTTTATGACTTAGTAACAAATAAAATATATGGATTAGGAAACTATCTTAATGAAACTCAAGTAAATAAATGGGAACTATATCAAATTGGTAGATATTGTGATGAGTTAGTTCCTGCAGGTGTAGAAGCTGCTGATTTATTAAGTTTACATTGTATAAAAGATTCTAATTATACCCCAGCGTCGGGAGAGTATGAGCCTAGATTTAGTGCAAACTTAGTAATAGCTGGAAAAGAGCAGGCTTATAAAGTTCTTAATGATGTAACTAGTATTTTTAGAGGTATGCTATATTGGTTAAATGGAGAAGCCTTTATAGTTCAAGACTCAGAGAAAGATCCTGTTTATCAATTTACTAATGCTAACGTTATAGACGGGCAATTTACTTACGAAGGAACAGCAAACAAAACTAGAACCAATCAGATAATGGTAAAATGGAATAACCCACAAGACTATTATCGAAAACGTACTGAAATTGTAGAACTAGAAGAAGATTTACAAAAAGATGGCGAATTTATAAAACCAGATTCAGTAACTGCATTTGGTTGTACTTCAAGAGGTCAAGCAAGAAGATTAGGGAAATGGAAACTTCTAAGTAATAAACTTCATACTAATACTGTTAGTTTTTCTACTTCTTTAAACGCAGCTTTTCTAAGACCTGGCGATATAATCCAAATTAGTGATAAACATAAAAATACTAAGTCTTGGGGCGGTAGAATAATGTCAAGCAGTACTACTACTGCTATAAATGTAGATAGAAAACCAACAGGATTCGGAGATACAAGTGTAGAATCGGGATATGCGGTTGGAGATTACAGATTGACCTGTTCTTTTGTAGGGTATAAAACCTTACTAGCACAAGATCAAGCTACAATAAATGTAAATGGTGTTACTACAGATTTAGTAAGAGGCAATGAAATTACCCACTTTGGTAGTACCGCAATCACTACGGAAGAGTTAGGCAAAAAGATTGAAGATACTAGTGGAAATTATGTCTTTACTCAATGGACTCCATTTACTTATACAGAAACTAAAACAGTGAGCGCTGTTTCAAATAGTGGTAAAACAATAACTGTTTCTTCCGCATTTGGTAGTGCGCCTACTAATGATCAAGTATGGATACTATCTAGAGCTTCTTTAGAAACTGGAAAAACCAAAGAAGAAGCTAAACTTTACAGAATACTTCAATTAACAGAAACTGATAGAAGCGCAATAGAAATAAATGCACTAGAATATAATGCTACTAAATTTGATGCAGTAGATAAAAACGAAGCATTGAGTAAAGATCGCCAGATTTTCTTACCTGACTCATTTAAGCCTGTACCTGCAGTAACTAATTTAGGTTATCAAGCTAAAATAGTTAAATTAGGAGATAGTGATGGACTGGTAAACCGTATAACTTTTAGCTGGGATCCGCCTAGAAATGTTGATGATAATGCACAGTATACTTTTGTTAGACATTATGAAGTATATTATTCAACAGACCAAAAGAAATGGATTGCAGCAGGACATACTACAAATACTTCAATAGATAAAGACGGGTTACCTTCTGCAACTTACTACTTAAAAGTATTTACAGTAAGTTTACAAGGAAAGAGATCAGAGCCTGCAGACGCAACTCTATCTATAAGTTTCCAAAGAGCAGTAGGACCGAGTGAAGGAACCGTTGGTAACGGAGACTTTACTATAAATAAAATTGGTACTATTAGTGGTGGTTATTCTATAGATGGAGGTAAAGTTACTTTCAGTCCAGCAAATCAACAACATGATGATGGAAACAATTCTCATTCAGTAGCAGGACAAGCTCAACTTGACTTCACAGGATTAACTGGAAGTGATAGTGATAATAATGGAGCAAATACTGGGTATATCTATATGGATCATAGTGCTAATGCTTTTATAGCAGTAGCACACGATGAAGTATCAGATCAATTTTATACTTCTTTAGGAGGAAGCCCTTTTGCTGCTGCAACAGGAACTATAACCTGTTCCCCAAGTATGATAAGCACGGCTACTCATACCCCCAATCACATATTAGGATTAGATTCAACTAATTTTGATGGGGAATTAGCGGTTGATAATTTATTAAAATTTACTAAGTCATCAACTGACTACTATCATAGAGTAAGATCCTTTACTTCTGATACTGAAATGTTGGTTGATCCAGCAGTAAATGTTACTGTAGTAGACGGAGATAATCAGGCATTTAGCAAACCTAGTTTCCATGCAGACTATCAAAAAGATACTATTATTGGAATGGTTAAAAAGAGTAGTGCGGGAGCCTATACTTTAACTAAATATGGAAGTTCACAAGGAGAGGGAGCGTATGAGATACAAGGAACTAACGAGGCACATACCTTTGCAGCAAATACTAGCAATGAGATAAGCCAAAGTGACTATGAGGCTTATACAAACTCTTATACAATTAGACGAGATGGATCAGATTGGACTTATGCAGCAAGTGGAACTACAGCGGAAACTTTTAGCTTAACAGTAACAGCAGTAACTGGCTTTAGTGCAACTAGTGATGTAAATATATCAGGTAGTGGTGTAGTTACTATAGACGATAACTCTTTAGATAGCGTAACTTCAGGAACCGCTACTATACAGATTAAAGATTTACAAAGAAACTATGTTATATCAAATAGGATATTATCTTTTTCTAAAGCAGTAAGTGGATCCTCTTCTGCAGGAACGGACGCTATCGCTATAAAACTAATTCCAGATAAGCATGTTGTTGCTTATGACAAAGATGGAAATGAGACAACTACTATTGCATTTACTACTGAAGTTCAAGGTGGTTCAGAGTTAAG
>CEUZ01242474.1_pt1 | contig 14158 bp, 10 predicted proteins | sample 361511 | NCBI WGS metagenome assembly CEUZ01 (sample SAMEA2622822, study PRJEB7988) | marine metagenome | biome: marine biome (ENVO:00000447); feature: surface water layer (ENVO:00002042); material: "saline water (ENVO:00002010), including plankton (ENVO:xxxxxxxx)" | depth 5 m
TTAGAAGTGAAAAGTGAAATATTAATCGAAGAAGAAATTAATAATGTGGTAGGTTTTTTAAGACAATTTATTAGGGACGAAAGAATAAAAATAAATTCATTAAAAATTAATAATCAAATAATAAAATTAGACTTATTAAACTTATCGGATATAAATAAAATTAAAGATTATAAAAAGAAAACATTTCCAGATATTAAATTAATCGAAAATAACAATTTTATATCTCTATCACTTACTGATTCTTATGTTAAAAAATTAAATGAATCTGCTTTAAAGCAATCATTAGAAATAGTTAGAAAAAGAATTGATGAATCTGGAACTAAAGAACCTTTAATTCAAAGACAGGGTATTAATAGAATTCTTTTGCAACTTCCGGGAATTAAAAATCCAGAAAGAATTAAAGCTTTACTTGGCAAAACAGCAAAATTAACATTTCACATGGTTGATGATGAAAATCCTATTGCATTATCAAATAATAATCCACCACCTGGTAAAATGATCGTACAAGATTTTTATGATGATACAGAGTTTTATTTATTAGAAAAAAGAATTAGAGTAGGTGGGGAGAGTTTAGTCGATGCTCAACCTACATACGAACAAAATACACCCGCAGTTTCATTTCGTTTTAATCCATTAGGTGCTAGAAAATTTGGCAAAGCTACTTCAAATAATGTTGGAAAACGTTTTGCAATAATATTAGATAATAAGGTCATTACTGCTCCAGTAATTAGAACAGCTATAACAGGAGGTACAGGAGTTATAACTGGCAATTTTGCAATTCAAGAAGCTCAAGATCTTTCAATACTTTTAAGGGCGGGTGCATTACCAGCCCCTTTAGAAATTATTGAAGAAAGATCAGTAGGGCCCGGATTAGGAATAGACTCAATTAATGCTGGAAAAATTGCTAGTATTACTGGATTGATACTTGTTTGTATATTTATGTTCCTTATTTATGGATTAATGGGTCTTGTGGCTAATGCAGCCCTTATTGCAAATCTGTTTATTATAATTTCTGCTTTAGGTATAATTGGTGCGACTCTAACTCTTCCTGGAATAGCAGGAATTGTATTAACAATCGGAATGGCTGTTGATGCAAATGTATTAATATTTGAAAGAATAAAAGAAGAATCTAGAAATAATTCGAATTTTTTATCTGCAATAAACACTGGTTATTCTAAAGCTATTTCTACAATATTGGATGCAAATATCACAACTTTAATTGCTTCAATATTATTATTTATATTTGGATCAGGACCAGTTAAAGGCTTTGCTGTTACCTTATCAATTGGAGTTATTAGTTCTATGTTTACAGCTATAACATTAACAAATTTTTTAATAATATTATTCAGAAATCGTATTAAATTAACAGAAAGTATTAAAAATAATGTTTAAATTAGAAAATTTTATTCCTATTAATTCGAATGTAAATTTCTTAAAATTAAGAAAACCTTTTATTTTTTTATCATCAATATTTATTATTTTCACAATTGTCCTACTTTTTACTCGTGGATTAAATTTAGGAATTGATTTTAGAGGAGGATTATTATTAGAAGCAGAAATAAAAGATACAAATATTTCTAATTTAAGATCTATACTTTCTGACAAATATGATGACGTCACAATACAAGAATTTGGTTCAAAAAATAATGTAGTTATTAAATTACAAAATAATCAAAACATAGATAATATTACATTAATTACAAATATTAAGAATTTAATAGATGAATTTGTTATAGAATTTAGGAGATCTGAATTTGTTGGGCCAACAATTAGTAAAGAACTTTTTTTAAGTGGTTTGAAAGCTATTTCTTTCGCACTAATATCAATTCTTATTTATATATGGTTTAGATTTGAATGGCATTTTGGAATAGGGGCAATTGTCGCACTATTACACGATGTATTATTCACTTTAGGTATATTATCGATTTTAAAAATTGATTTTAATTTATCTACAATTGCTGCAATTTTAACAATAGCTGGATACTCAATAAATGATACCGTTGTGATATTTGATAGAGTAAGAGAAAACCTAAGAAAATATAAAAAAATGGAACTGGTTGAATTATTTAATTTATCTTTAAATAATACATTGGCTAGAACTATTATGACTAGTGTTACAACATTAATTGCACTTTTTTCTTTATTTATTCTTGGCGGAGATGTTATTAGATCTTTTTCTTTTACTATGATAATAGGAGTATTAATTGGAACATACTCTTCAATATTTATATCTATACCAACTTTGCTGTTATTTAAATTTAGACAAATAGATCAGGATTAAAATAGATTTTGAGCACTAACCATTGATAAAAGCATTGGTATTGATAACAAAGTATTTGTTCTTGAAAAAAGCATAGCAGTTTTTGCTGATTTTGCTTTTTCTTCAGGAGAAGCTTCAATAATTCCAAGAGCTTTCTTTTGATTTGGCCAAATAACCATCCAAACGTTATAAGCCATAATTAAACCTAACCACATTCCTATACCGATAGTAATACTTTTTGAGCTACCACCCATTAAACCTAAAGTCATTGCGTGATGCATATATCCATTAAGGTATGCCACTATAAGTCCTGTAACTATAGTCGCTAAAGCTGCCCATCTAAACCAAAAAAGTGCAGCAGGTGCAATTACTTTTCCTATAGCTGGTTTTTGTTCATCTGGTATTTTAGGCATATTAGGTATTTGTACAAAATTAAAATACCAAAGTAGTCCAATCCACATAATTCCAGATAGAACGTGAAGGTATCTAAAAATAGCACTCCAAAAATAAGAATCTATCGCCCATCCTCCACTTGCACTTAACATAATTAAAAAAAGTAAAATTGCTAACACAATACCCGCAACGATAGTTTTTTGAAGAGATTGTAAAATACTTGTCATAATTATAATATAACACATAAAATTATTAATTTAAATACTATTGAAAGTATTTTTTTAAGTATCTACCTGTGTAACTTTGGTTTTTATTAATTATTTCCTCTGTTTTTCCAGAAAAAACTATCTTTCCTCCTTTTTCGTCTCCACCTTCTGGACCTAAGTCAATTATCCAATCTGATGTTTTTATAACATCTAAATTGTGCTCTATAACAATTACTGTATTTTTTTCGTCTACTAATTCATGAAGAATATTTAGTAATTTTTTTACATCTTCAAAATGTAATCCTGTTGTTGGTTCATCAAGAATATATAAAGTTTTTCCTGTTGCACGTTTGCTTAATTCTTTTGCTAATTTTATTCTTTGAGCTTCTCCTCCGGATAATGTTGTAGCTGATTGACCAAGTTTTATATATCCTAATCCAACTTTTTTTAATGTATATAATTTATCTTTTATTGGAGTTATTTTAGTAAAGAAAATATATGCTTCATCAACTGTCATATCAAGAACATCAGCTATAGTTTTATTGTTATATCTTACTTGTAAAGTTTCTCTATTATATCTTTTTCCTTTACATAAATTACACTGAACATAAACGTCTGCCAATAAATGCATCTCAATTCTTTTAACACCATCACCTTCACATTCTTCACATCTTCCACCTTGAACATTGAATGAGAATCTTCCTGGTTTATATCCTTTTGCTTTAGCTTCTGGTATATGAGAAAACCAATCTCTAATTGGAGTAAAACAACCTGTGTAAGTTGCGGGATTAGATCTAGGTGTTCTTCCAATTGGTGATTGATTAATATCAATTACCTTATCTATATATTTTGTACCCTTAATATTAAAATCATTTTCTTTTTTATTTCCTGTTGTGTTAAAAAAATCATTCAACGTTGGATAAATAGTATCAATAACTAAAGAAGATTTACCGCTACCTGAAACACCTGTCACACATGTAAATGTTCCTAATGGTATATTTATGGTTAAATTTTTTAAATTATTTTTATTCATTTTATAAAAAGTTAACATTTTTTCATAATTAATTTTTCTTTTTTTAGTAGGAATATGTATTTTTTTTATCTTATTTAAATAATTTGCTGTTAAACTATTTTTAACTTTTATTATGTTATCTAATGTACCTTCTGCTATTATATTGCCCCCATCAACACCGGCATTAATGCCAATATCAACTATATGATCGGAAGATCTAATTGCCTCTTCATCATGTTCAACAATAATAACTGTATTTCCCAAATCTCTTAATTTCATTAAAGTTTGAAGTAATTGTTGGTTGTCTTTTTGATGCAAGCCAATTGAAGGTTCGTCCAATACATATAAAACACCTGTTAATCCTGAACCAATTTGACTTGCTAATCTTATTCTTTGCGATTCTCCTCCAGAAAGAGTTTTACTTGATCTAGATAAAGAAAGATAATCTAGTCCAACTTTATCCAAAAAATTTAACCTATCTATGATTTCCTTGAGTAAATTTTTTGCAATTTCTTTTTCATTATTCTTTAAATTATTTTTTAAATCTTTAAACCATTCTAAACAATGATTAATATTTTTTTGTGTTAGCTCACCAAGGTGTATCCCATCTATTTTTACTGCTAAAGCTTGATCATTTAATCTAAAGCCATCACATTTATGACATTTTGCATCTGATAAATATTTTTCTAATTCATATTGAATCCAGAATCTTTCAGTTTCATTATATTTTCTATCAATATAATTTATAATACCTTCAAATTTTTTTGAACTTTTTGTTATTGAAACTCTGTTTAATAATTTTATATCATCCAAATTATCCGATCCTTGCAATATAATTTTTTTTATTTTTGCGGGAATTTTTCTCCACTCAGTATTTTGATCTATTCCATAGTGTTCAAGGATTGAAATTAATACTTGAATTAAAAATTTTTTATTTTTGGAAAAAACTTTTGTTTCCCATGGCCTTAAAGCACCGTTTAATATTGACTTACTATCATCTGGTATTATTAATTTTTCATCAAAATATTTTTCATATCCTATTCCGTCACATTCTGTACAAGCACCTTGGGGACTATTGAAACTAAATAATCTTGGCTCTATCTCTTCAATTGTAAAGCCAGATACTGGACAAGCAAATCTAGAAGAATAAATTGTTGTTCTTTTATTTGTAGTATTTTCTAAATATAATACTCCATTACTTAAATTTAATGATGTTTCAATACTTTCTGCCAATCTAGATTTTGTATTTTTAATAAATTTTTTTTGTAGCGAAGTATTATCTAAAATTATTCTATCTACAACTACATCGATATTATGTTTAAATTTTTTATCTAATTTGGGAACTTCATTTATATCATATATCTCATTATTTATCTTTAATCTTTGGAATCCCATTTTTTTAAATTCCTCTATCTCTTTTTTAAATTCTCCTTTTTTGTTTTTTGCTATTGGAGCTAAAAGAAATATTTTACTATTTTTATTTGATAAAATTATTAGATCAACTATTTCACTAATAGATTGAGATTTTATTGGTTTTCCAGTTGTAGGAGAAAATGGAGTTCCTATTCTTGCAAACAATACTCTTAAATAATCATAAATTTCTGTTACTGTTCCTACAGTTGATCTAGGATTTTTTGATGTCGTTTTTTGTTCAATTGAAATAGCAGGAGATAAACCTTCAATACTTTCTACTTCAGGTTTTTCCATCATCTGCAAAAATTGTCTTGCGTAAGCACTTAATGATTCAACATATCTTCTTTGACCTTCAGCATAAATTGTATCAAAAGCTAAAGTTGATTTTCCTGAACCACTAACTCCTGTTATTACAATTAGCTTATTTTTTGGAATTTCAAGGCTAATATTCTTAAGATTATGCTCTCTAGCTCCTTTAATAATTATTTTATCTAAACTCATAAATATTGATGATTTATCTTCGAATAAATGTTTAAAACTGATATAATAAGATATTAAATTATTCGAGGTTTAAAATGGCAGGAAGTGTTAATAAAGTTATATTGTTAGGTAATGTGGGAAAAGATCCAGAAATTAGAGCTACTCAAAGCGGATCAAAGCTAGCTTCATTTTCTATTGCTACTTCAAAGCGTTGGAAAGATAAGCAAACACAAGAATATAAAGATAAAACAGAATGGCATAAAATAGTCATTTTTGGTGAAGGATTAACTAGTATTGTAGAAAAATATGTAAAAAAAGGCTCAAAAATTTATATTGAAGGTGAATTGCAAACTAGAAAATGGGAAGATCAGGATGGTAAGGATAGATACACCACTGAAATTGTTTTACAGGGGTATAATTCAACTTTAACACTTTTAGACAGTAAAGGGACTGATAGTTCTATTTCTAATAAAAATGAGCAAGAAAACTCAAATAAAATAGCAAATAGCACTCCTGAAGAACAAAAATCTGATTTGGATGATGAAATTCCATTTTAATATTTTTTTACTTTAATTTTATTGATTAAATATTTGAATATATTAATTAAAAATTAAAAATATTAATATATAATAAATTTGTTTGAATCCCTGTATTTTGATATAGTTTTCTATATTTTCTGGGAAATTTTTTATAGGAAAAAAATTGAATTCTAATATTAACAATTCTGAAGAAACAAAAGATATTTCAAGCATAACTTTAGAGCAGGAAGTTCAAAAAAGCTATTTAGATTATGCAATGAGTGTAATTGTTAGCAGAGCTCTTCCAGACATACGCGATGGTTTAAAACCTGTTCATAGAAGAGTTTTATTCTCAATGAATGAATCTGGTTATAATTATAACAGACCATATAGAAAATCAGCAAGAATTATTGGTGATGTGATGGGAAAATATCATCCTCATGGAGATTCAGCAATTTATGATGCAATGGTGAGAATGGCTCAAAGTTTTTCAATGAGATTAGAATTAATTGATGGACAAGGAAATTTTGGCTCTATGGATGGCGATCCACCAGCAGCAATGCGTTATACAGAAGCAAGATTAGCAAAAATTTCTGATTTCTTAGTTGAAGATATTGAAAAAGAAACAGTAAATTTTCAAAATAATTATGATGAAACTTCTGTTGAGCCCGTAGTTTTACCAGCAAAATTTCCTAATTTATTAATTAATGGAGCTGGTGGGATTGCAGTTGGAATGGCTACAAACATACCTCCTCATAATTTAGCAGAAGTAATTGATGCAACAATTAAACTAATAGATGAACCCAATTCATCTATAGATAATTTAAATGAAATTATTAAAGGACCAGATTTTCCTACAGGAGGTATTATTGTTGGAACAAGCGGTATAAAAAGTGCATATCAAAATGGAAAAGGTTCATGTTTAGTAAGATCAAAAATTTTAATTGAAAAAACAAAAAAAGAAAAAGATTCAATTATAATTACTGAAATTCCGTTTCAAGTTAATAAATCTAGGTTGTTAGAAAGAATAGCCGAAACAGTTAACTTAAAAATTATTGAGGGTATATCAGATATAAGAGATGAATCTGATAGAAATGGGGTGCGAGTAGTTGTTGAATTAAAAAGAGACTTTGATTCTGATACAATTATAAATCAATTATATAAACATACACCAGTTCAAACAACATTTAATTGTAATATTTTAGCTTTAAATCAAGGAAAGCCAGAACAATTAAATTTAAAGCAAATTTTGAATTCTTTTATAAATTTTAGAAAAGAAATTGTTACAAAAAGAGTAATTTTTGAATTAAAAAAATCAAGGGAAAAAGCACACATACTAATAGGTTTTGTTGTAGCAAATTATAATATTGATAAAATAATTGAAACTATTAAATCTTCCAAAAATTCAGAGATTGCAAGATCAAATATAAAGAAAATTAAATGGAAAATATCTAAAGATATATATGATATTATTAATTTAATTAATAAAGCTAATGAAGAAGATAATGATAAAAATGATAAAAACTTTTATATTTTTAGCGATAATCAAACAAAATCAATATTAGAATTAAGATTACATAGACTTACAAGTATGGAAAGAGAAGAAATAAAGAGCGATCTTCAAAAAGTAAAAAAAGACATTTCAGATTTTTTAGAAATATTAAATTCAAAACAAAAATTATTATCAGTAATTAAAAATGAACTTTTATCTATTAAAAATGAATTCCAGACTAATAGAAAAACAACAATTATAAATGAAGAGAATGAAATATCTGATGAAATTGACTTAATACAAAAAGAAGACATAGTTGTTACAATATCTCACAGAAATTATGTTAAAAGAGTATCTTTAGATAATTACAGATCACAAAAAAGAGGAGGCAAGGGAAGAACTGGGATGTCTACTCGTGATGACGATTTTGTCTCACAAATATTCGTTGCCTCAACACATACAAAACTTTTAGTTTTTTCTTCTTTAGGAAAAGTATATTTGCTTAAATCATACGATATACCAGAAAGAACACCTCAATCTAGAGGCAAACCAATAAATAATTTATTACCATTTAAAGATAATGAAGAAATTTCTTCAATTATGCCATTACCAATCAATGAAGATATTTGGAATAATTTAAATATTGTTTTTTCAACAAAATTTGGAATGATTAGAAAAAATAAATTAATTGATGTTGCGAAAAGCGGTCAAAGATCTTTAAGAGACTCAGGAAAAGTAGCTATTGTTTTAAATAAAAATGATAAATTAATTGGTGTAAATTTATGCGAAGATAAAAATGATGTTTTACTATCAACTACTGATGGCAAATGTATTAGATTTTCTTTGTCTAAAATTAGATTAACATCAGGTCTTAATTCGAAAGGAGTTAGAGGCATAAAACTTAAAGCAAATAATAAAGTTGTTTCTATGAGTATTTTAAAACACTCTCCTATTGATATTTCAATAAGACAAAACTATCTTAAGTCTTCTTCAGATTTAAGAAAAGGAAATATTAAAAGTTTAAGCAATGAAACTTTTAAAAACTTAAAAGAAAATGAAGAATTTATATTAAGTGTAACAACAAAAGGTTATGGCAAAAGATCATCTGCCTATGCTTATAGAATTGCTGGTAGAGGCGGCTATGGTATTACAGGAATATTAACAAATCCTAAAAATGGAAATGTAGTTGATTCATTTACAGTAGATGATAATGATGAATTGATTCTTGTAACAGATGGTGGAAAACTAATAAGAATTTTAATTAAAGATGTAAGAATTGCTGGTAGATCTACAAGAGGTGTTTCTTTGTTTAAAATTCCTGATAATGAAAAAATAGTCTCTGTAACAAAAATATCAGAATTAAATAATGAGTAGTAAAATAGCTATATATCCAGGAACATTTGATCCTATTACTAACGGACATTTGGATATAATCAAACGATCATCTAATTTATTCGATAAATTAATAATTTCTATTTCTAACAACCCTAATAAAAAACCATTATTTTCAATAGATGATAGAATTAATATGATTAAAAATGAAATTTCAACCTTAGATGATACAAATTTAAATAAATTATCAGTAAAATCTTTCAAAGGTTTATTAACAAATTTTGCAAAACAAAATCATGCATCATTTATTATAAGAGGATTACGAGCTGTTTCAGATTTTGAATATGAGTTTCAAATGACAGGAATGAATCATAATTTAGATAAAAACATTGATACAATTTTTCTTATGTCATCTGAAAAAAATTCATTTATTTCCTCAAATATTGTAAAGGAAGTACATAAACTTGGTGGAGATGTATCTAATTACGTTTCAAGATTTGTTATTAATTATTTAGATAAAAATAATATATAATTTTATCTTGTAGAATTTTTTTTATTATTTATATAAAAGCTTTATTAGATATATGGAGGCGTAGCTCAGTGGTAGAGCAAACGACTTTTAATCGTTAGGTCGAGGGTTCGAATCCCTCCGCCTTCACCATATTTATTTTCCATTTTTTATATTACTTTCATTTATATTATCTTTTAATATAATTTTATTTATATCTTCTATTTTATAAGATCTACCTTTTCCTACACCTGGACAAAAATTAACAATATTTTTTTTCCATTTTTTAGCACCCATATTTTCTTCCCAAAAAGGCCATGTTCTACATTGTATTGGTCGTGATTTATAAACATTACATTTGTTATTTTCTAAAAATATGCAATCACCATTTTTTTTAGTTTCTTTCAAATGATAATAATTATTTTCAATAGAACAGTATTTATTAATAAAATCTTTAACCGATAATCCAAAAAAATTTGCTAATTTTTTTCTATCTTTAAGACTTAAATAAACATATCCATAGGATCCTCTTGATACACAACAATTACCTGATCCCTGACATTCAAATTTTATACTATTATTTTTAAATATTTTTTCTTTTGATTTCATCCTGCTTTTAATGTTTTAATTGCTGTGTCTTTTTCAAATAGATATAATAAAGTTTTAAGATTCTCTCCATTTTTCGTTTTTAATATGGGATCAATTTTAGAAATTTCACTAATTTTTTTTCTTACATCTTCCAATAAATCATTGTCAAAACTTAAATCAGCTATTAAAAATGATGGCAATCCAGATTGTCTTTTTCCTAAAATTTCTCCAGCACCTCTAATTTGTAAATCTTTTTCAGCAATTTCAAAGCCATTTTCCGTTTTTTTCATAATTTTTAATCTTTCTTTAGCATTTTGACTTAGAGGATTTTTATAAAGTAATATGCAATTTGATTGTAAATTATTTCTTCCAATCCTACCTCTAAGTTGATGTAGTTGAGCCAAACCAAATCTTTCGGCATGTTCAATAATTAAAGTATTTGTTTCTTTTATATCTATCCCAACTTCAATTACAGTAGTAGTGACCAATATCCTATAATCTTCTTTTATAAATTTATTCATTATTATTTCTTTTTCATCATCTTTAATTCTTCCGTGTAATAATAAAATCTTTCCTTTTATTTTTTTATTTAAAATTTTATATCTTTCAGTTACTGCCTTTAAATCAGATTCTTCAGATTCTTCTATTAAAGGACATACCCAATATGCTTTTTTATCTTTACTTAAATTTTTTATTAGCTTTTCAATTAGCTCATCTGATTTATTAATTTCCAATGAAGTAGTTATTATTGGTAATCTACCATGTGGTTTTTCAGTTATTAATGTTTGATCCATATCTCCATATGCAGCTAATGAAAGAGTTCTCGGTATTGGAGTTGCTGACATAACTAATAATGACGGTTTCCTTCCTTTATTTGTAAAAGCCATCCTTTGAAAAACTCCAAATTTATGTTGCTCATCTATTATAACCAATCCAATAGAATTAAATTCTACATCTTCTTGAATTAAAGAATGAGTACCTATTACAATATTGACTTTTCCTTCTTTAATTAATTTAATTTTTTCTTTTTTTTTAATACCCTTATCTTTTGATGTAAGTATGGTTATGCTAATATCAAATGGAGATAATAAATCTTTAATATTTTCATAATGTTGATTAGCTAATATTGTAGTAGGCGCCATCATAGCAACTTGGTAATTTGATTCTATTGCATGTAACATACCTAATATTGAAATTATTGTTTTACCAGATCCGACATCTCCCTGTAATAATCTAATCATTTGATTTGTAGATATTAAATCTTTATAAATTTCATCCCATGCGTTAATTTGTGAATTTGTTAAATCAAATGGAAGATTATTAATTAATTTATCTAATAATTCTGGATTTTTTATAAAAACCAAACCTTTTTGTTTTTGGTTAAAATTTCGTATTATGGCTATAGACAGTTGGTGAGCTAGAAGTTCATCATATGCCAATCTTCTTCTATTTATGTTAGTTTTTAATAAATCATTTTCATTTTTTGGATTATGTATTGATAATAATGATTGTTTCCAACTAGAAAAAGAAAATTTTTTTAATGTATCTCTGTTAATCCATTCATCTAAATCTGGTATTCTTTCTAAAGCTTGATTTGATGCTTTAGAATAAATTTTATGAGTTAACCCACTTGTTAACGCATAAATTGGTTCAATATCTTTAATTTCATTAATATTTTCTGTTTTTATTACATGAGAAGGATGAGTTATTTGATATTTATTATTGTAGTATTCTAATTTTCCAGAAATATATCTTTCTTCATCTTGTGGTAAAATAGATTTAATATAAGGATGTCTAGCATAAAAATATACTATATCGATTGGTATATTTCCACAAATACAATTAACACGATATGGCTGTCTTTTAAATCTTGATGGATTGTGTTTATTAATTTTAATTTTTAAAGTTACTATTGAATTGATTTTTGCATCAAGAATGTTTTCGTGTTTTTTTCTTTTAATAATATTATATGGTAGATGCCAAAGTAATCCTATTAGTTTTTCTCCAATTATATTCCTAAAAAGTTTTTGGCTTTTTGGTCCAATTCCTTTTATTGATGAAATATTATTAAATATAGGTGTTAGTTTTTCTGGACGCATTAAATTTTTACATTAATAATAAACATATACATGAAAATTGATAAAAATTATCTAAAAAAAAGAATAATTTATAAATTAACTTATTCTGGGACTAAAGAAAGTGATTTAATTTATAAAATAATGATTTTGAATAAAATTGCTGATTTTAGTTTAAAACATTTAAAATTAATTGATGATTTATTAAAGCAATATTCTGATAATGAAATATTAAAGATGTTACTTGGTAAAAAAAAAGCTGATAAAAAATATGAAATTTTAATTAAAAAAATTCGAATTAAATATAAATATATATAAAATATTTTTAGCCTATAAAATTTAAAATGGCGGAGAGTTAGAGATTCGAACTCTAGAAGGTGTTGCCACCTTGCTGGTTTTCAAGACCAGTGCTTTCAACCACTCAGCCAACTCTCCTTAATGCATCAAAATTTAGGCTTTTAGTTATATTTTATAGTATTAAGTAGTCAAATATAATTATATATTTAGAAAATCAAATATATTTATTTAATTATATCGTTATTTTAATTATTGTATGCAATGTGATAAAAAATCTTACAATATTAGGTATTATTTTTATTCTTTTTTCTTCAAATATTGTATTTGGAAAATGTGAAATTCCTGAAATGCCTTCAGAGAATGAATGGTCAGAATGGATAAATTATATATCAAAAGAAGCCAAGAATATAGGGATAAGCAAAAATATTATAGATAAAGAGTTAGTCAATGTTCGTCCAATAAAAAAAATAATATTAAGAGATAGATGCCAACCTGAAAGTACTATGACATTTAAAGAATACCTTTATTATAGATTAGATAAAACTAGAATTTATACCGGACAAAATAAAATAAAAGAATATAAAAAAGAATTAGAAATCATATCTTCAACTTATGATATACAATCTGAATTTATTATAGCTATTTGGGGATTAGAATCATACTATGGAAAAAACCAAGGGGATTCAAAAATTATTCCTGCTTTAGTAACTTTATCTTTTGATAAAAGAAGGAGTGAATTTTATAAAAAACAATTATTAGCAGCATTAGAAATTTTGGAAAAAAATTATGCTAATTCTGATTTACTTCTAGGTTCTTGGGCTGGAGCAATGGGTCAAGTTCAATTTTTGCCAACAACATATTTAGAATCTGCTGTCGATTTTAATAATGATGGAAAAAAGGATATTTGGAATACTAAAATTGATGTTTTTGCATCAATTGCAAATTATTTAACTTCACTTGAAAAAGCTCCATGGAATAATAAAGTTTCATGGGGTATTGAAGTAATTCCTCCAAATAATATTGGTGAAATATATGAATCATTAAAGAAAGAAAACCCTAAAGGTTGTTATGCAGTTAAGACAATGTCAAAAAATTTATCACTTGAAGCATGGAATAAATTAGGTTTTAAAAGCAAAAATTTAAAGGAATTAGATTATTTTAGTAATTTGGAGGCTAGATTAGTTGCTCCTGATGGCTTAGATGGAAGGTTTTTTTTAGTTTTTAAAAATTATAAATCAATACTATATTATAATTGTTCTCATTATTATGCACTAACTGTTGGATTACTATCGGACGAAATAAAGTAACTAATGAAAGTTTTCTTTTTTATTTTACTTTTACTTATTTTGAATTCTTGTTCATATAATAAAGAATTAATTAACGTAGAAGTTTTAGATAAAAATGAAGAAATTTATAAAGAAAAAATTGAAAATTATTTTATAGGAAAGCCATATACTATTGATGGGGTTCAATATATTCCTGAAGAAAATTATAATTATTCTGAAACTGGTACAGCTTCATTTTTTGATAAATCTCTTCATGGAAAAAAAACAGAAAATGGTGAAATAATTAATATCACTGAAT
>CEUZ01134104.1_pt1 | contig 14153 bp, 13 predicted proteins | sample 361511 | NCBI WGS metagenome assembly CEUZ01 (sample SAMEA2622822, study PRJEB7988) | marine metagenome | biome: marine biome (ENVO:00000447); feature: surface water layer (ENVO:00002042); material: "saline water (ENVO:00002010), including plankton (ENVO:xxxxxxxx)" | depth 5 m
TGCCATTCGCATATTTACAATAATAAATATTTTTTTTACTAAATTCTTCAAACTCTTCAAAAGAAACTCTTTGTTTTGGATATTCGCAACTTTGATATTGCCAATTAATATATTGGCTAGGACCATTATTTTTACAATAAAAAACATGGTTATCTGCCCATAACACAAAGGATGGGGAAGAAAATGTAAGTAAAATTAAAAGAATTAAGAAAATTTTTTTCATCAAAATAATAATATCACCAACTAAGAAAATTGTTGAGTGATAAAAGTGCCGATAGGTTGCCGAAATAAATTTTTAGTGAAGAAATAGGGAATTTTTTTCTTAAATAATCTCATTTTTCTAGCTTTGTAAACTTTAATAAGTCTCTTTTCCAAGCGTGCTGATTAAACCGCTCTCACATCTCTCCAGCTTATATTTTTTTTTATTTATATTTGTCCACCATTAATATCTACAATAGAGCCTGTTATATAGCTTGCAGAGTCAGTGCATAAAAAAACTATTGGATCTACTTGTTCGCTAACGTCTGCTATTCTTCTTAAAGGAATATTTTTAATTAATTCCTTCTCTTTTGCTTTTGTCATCGTTTTTTTGTACATTAAAGTTTTAGTTTGACTAGGACATACAGCGTTTACATTTATGTTATATTTTGCAACTTCATATGCAAGTTGTCTGGTAAAGCCAATTAAGGCTGCTTTGCTACTTACATAATGAATGCCACTAACAATACTTCTATGCCTTCCAGCTATAGAAGATACATTTATAATTTTACCATATTTTATTTTTTTCATAAAAGGTAAAACTGCATTACAAATCAAAAAAACTGACGTCAAATTAACTTGCATTACCTCATTCCATTCAGAAATATTTATTTTATTATGTAATTTAGAATAATTAATTGCTGCACTATTAATTAATATATTTATTTTTAGTTTTTTAATTTTTTCTATACCAATTTTCAAAGAATTTTGATTTGAAAGATCTATGTTTAAATGTGTTGCTTTTGATAAATTATTTTTTGTTCTGGATATATAATAAACCTTTGCACCATATGATAAAAAAATTTTAACTAAAGCTAATCCAAATCCACTACTTCCTCCAACTATAAGAATTTTTTTATTTTTTAAATTTTTAAGATCTTTATTAATCTTCATATATATGTTCTACATCAGGTTTGGTAATTGCAAAGCGAATACCTGGCTTATCACCAATACATGTAATTTTATGATTTACATTTTTTTTTACTGTTACAATATCATTTTTTTTAACTATTCTTTTTCCAATTCCATCTATATACCATTCCCATTCACCTTCTAAAATAACCCAGCATTCATCAGCATCAGGATGATAATGCAATCTATTTCCTTCTCCAGGATTTTGTTTAATTAAAACTCCACCAAATCTTTCATTGTAAACAATTCTTGTAGCCCAAGAAGTTGTATTAAATTTTTCAGATACTTCATCTAAAGTCACAGTTTCTTTATTTTCAAAAGTTTTTAAATCAACTGAATTAACTCCATCCTTCGACAAAACTTCTGTTACATTATCTTCTTTAGTCATTATTTTTTTCCTTTTTTAATATTGTAAAGTAATTCAGCAAATTCAAAATCCTGTTTTTCATCAATATCTATTGATAGATTTTTTGGTATTATAAAGAATTTTGGTTTTTGTCCAATTGTTGTTTTATATTTAATCATATTTTCCCTTGTAATTATATTAATAGCAAAATTTACTGCATATAATTTTTTTAGATCCTGAGATCTCATATGGGGCACTCTTTTAAAATTTAAGGGTTTTTTTTTATAATAAAGATATTCTTGTATTTCATGAACGCTTAATAGGGAGTCAAAATTTTTTTTATCCATTTTTTTAAATGTATTTATAGCTTTTTTATATATTTTGTTATCTACTAAAGGGCTCGTAACAGGTATCCAAGCAATATAATTTGTTTTAATTTTTTTTGCTAAATATTTATATACTTCACTCATAGGTACATGGGGAGTAGAATAATATGAATCTCTTTTATGGAGTTTAACATTAAATTTTTTACATTTTTTTAAAACTGCATCACTTTCAGATGAAACTAAAATATTTTTAAATAGATTATTTTTTTTTAATTGATCTAGTTTTATTTCTAAAAGAGTAGAAGAGGCAAATGGCCTAATATTTTTTTTCTTAATTCTTTCTGAATTTCCTTTAACAGCAATTAAAGCAGTAAAATCATCATTTAAAATCATAATAATTATAGTTTTTAACAGCAATAATAGTTGATGTAGAGTAAAAAAATATGAAAAATTTTATTAAATTAAATTTTACACTCAAAAACATACCAGGAAGATAAATTCTTCTGCCAATTACCGTAATTTCTTTGCAAAAACCAGATTGGGAAAGTGCTGTAAATTAAAGAGCATTTAGAAGCCTGTTTTTCACTAAAAAATTTGTAAAAATTTAATCCTCGAAACATATAGTATTGATTAGTTTCGCTTAATGTAAAATCTTCTATAAATTTTTCTTTATTACAAATAACTTTGTATAAAAAATTCCAGTTTGGATAAGAAAATCTTTGAACTTCTTCAATGGAATTTTCAATGTCATAATTTTCTAATTCTATATTATTTTCTACCTCTAATTTTTGACATTCATCTATCGAGCTAATTTTAGTAAAAAATATATTTTCGTTTCTATAAAAATTAATTAATAAATCTGATTTTTTATATGGAATTTTATTCAGAGTATAAATATTCTTTATATTATATTCATTATTGTACAAAAATTTATACAATAAAACTGTATTATTTGCTGGTATTACAGACAGTATGCTTAAAGCAGCCAAATTAATAAATAAAAATAAATAAATAATCATTCTACTAAACTTAGTTGAAATTATTTTATTTGTTATATCAACACTTCTTACTAATAAATTTTCAAAGGCTGCAACTATAAATAGGGGAGAAAACATTAATATAGGAAATAAAAAACGTGTTTCTTTATGAGGTATTGAACATAAAAAAATAAAATATGGCAAAGAGATCCAGGTTAAAATATTTTTTGGAAAGCGGCACCAATAAATTATCATTGAGACAATAATAACAATACTTATTGGAGGCAAAAATTCTTTAAATATAAGATAAAAATTGTACCACCAAAAATCAGTTTTAGAAGAAGAAGCAAAATAATTCATTGTATGAGACCAATGATAATTCCACTTGAAATAATTTATTATTACAATTGTATTATCTTGATATCCCCATTGGTCAATCAAAATACTAATTATAAATATTAAAATAAATCCTAATATTAAAAGGCAAACATCAAAAAAATTTACTTTTCTAAATAATATTGCCCAAATACCAAAACATCCAACTATAACTATATTTGTATATCTAGTCATAATTGAAAGACCAAAAATTATTCCACATAAAAAAATAATTTTTTTGTTTTTATTAAAATAAGTAAATAATGTTATTGCAATAATTAAAAATGAAATACTGATATTTTCAGAAGCTGGCCTTGCATGAATATATGGATAAAACCAAAATATTGAACTTAATAAAATTAGTATATTTAAATATTTTTCACTATATAATTGTTTTTTTGCTAAATGAATTAAACAAAGAATTGAAATCCAACCAAGAATAGCAGTTAATGTTCTTATAATTACCATCCATTTAAAAGGACTTTCCATTCCAAAAAATTGAAGAAAATTTATTAAATAATAAAAAATAAAAGAAAGTATCCATTGCTTGTCATAATATTGGAAAAAATCCCATCCCAATGTTGCATTTTTCCCAAACTTAAATGTTATAGGTTCAAGTATAGAAAAATGTTCATCTTGTTCATAAAAACCCTGACTAAAATAAGCTGCAAGAAGATGAAAAAATAAACTTAATAAAATCAAAAAAAATAGTTTATGATTTACAAAAAAGAATTTTTTGATCATATATTTTTATTTTAGATTAATATTATATTTAATTAGTTTTAGTATAGTATAGATTATGAAACTAAGATAAATAAATTTTTTATATCTTTTGCTTATGAGTTCTAAATTGGGTATGAATAAAATTTCATTTTACATCATTCTTGGATTAATTTTACATTTAATTTCTGCATATTTTACTTATGGTTTTTATAGTGATGACGAACATTTTCAAATCCTAGAACCCGCTGCTTATTTGCTTGGCCTAAATGATGTAATTATTGAAGACACCTCAGGCTATTATTGGGAATGGAGATTGCATATAAGAATGCGTCCATGGCTCCAACCATATATCTATTATCATTTTATAAATTTATTAAAATTATTTGGTATTCAAGATCCCTTTTCATGGACACTTATAATTAGATTAGTTTCATCTATAATAGGCTTTGCAAGTATTACATATTTATTTTTTACTTTTAAGCATATTTTTTTTAAAACAAAAAACCATTTTAATTATTTTATTTTTTTTGGTTTTTGGTTTTATCCATTTTTACATAGCAGAACATCTGCTGAAAACTTAAGTATTACGCTTTTTATTTTTTCTTTTTGTATTTTGTACAAACAGCTTCAATTAAAACAAGTAAAATTAAATTATTTTGTTTTTTTTACTGCAAGTTTTCTAATGGGACTAAGCATGGTTACAAAATTTAATTTAGTTTTTACAACTATTCCATTCTTCATCTGGATGACAGTATTTCATTTTAATATTATCAGAATACCTATTTATGGAATTTCAGTTATTTTAGCTTTATCCTTTGGCCTTTTTATTGATTACATTAACTGGGGAAGTTATAAAAATACATATCTGCAGTTTTATAAATTTAACCTAGATGAAACTTGGGGCAGGTTAAGTGACTATGGCATTGAGCCTTGGTGGTACTTTTTTACAGAAACAATTGCTCAGCTTGCACCAATACTTAGTATTTTTTTTGTTATAGGCATTTTGATTTTTTGGATAAAGCATCCAACAAACTCAATAACATGGATAACTTTTGTAACTGTAATATTCATCTCTATGTTTAGTCATAAAGAAATCAGATATATATTTCCAGTTTATATTTTTGCGCCTTTTTTTATTTCATATTTTTTTGAAAAATTTAATTATAAATATATATCAAACTTTTTGAAAATTTTTATTATAATTTCAAATTTATTATTTTTATCTCTTACTCTTTTTTTTCCTCCAAACAGCAAGGTAGGAGTTTATAAGTATATTTATGATAATATTAATTTAAAAAACCAAATATATTATATAGAAAATAACCCCTATCTAGTAAATAACATGGAGCCGTTTATATACACTAAGTTTTTACCTCCTATTAATGAATTATCTGAAGAAATAGATAAAAAAAATATTTGGATAATAAGTAATAAATTTGATCAAGTTAAAAAATTACCAAATAATTGTAGTATAAAATACACTACATATCCTGAATTTATATTTAAATTGAATGAAAACTGGAAAAGACTTAATCTTAATTGGTATATTCTGAATTGCAAATAAGATTCTAATTATCCTGCATTTTTAAAGCATTTAAAAAAGCATTTTGTGGAATATCAACTTTTCCAAATTGTCTCATTCTTTTTTTACCTTTCTTTTGCTTATCCAATAATTTATTTTTTCTAGTTACATCTCCCCCATAAAGTTTTTGAGTAACATCTTTTCTAAAAGAAGCTACTGTTTCTCTTGCAATAATTTTTCCACCAATAGCAGCTTGAATAGCTACCTTAAATTGTTGTCTTGGAATTAATGTTTTTAAACGTTCGCACAAAGCTCTTCCTCTAGATTGGGATCTTTCACGGTGAACTATTAAGGATAATGCATCAACAGCATCTCCATTTATTAAAATGGACACTTTTACCAAATCATTAATTTCATAACCTGTGATTTCATAGTCAAAACTTGCATATCCCTTTGTAATTGATTTTAAACGATCATAAAAATCAAAAACTACTTCATTAAGGGGAAGCTTGTATTCGAGCATAGCTCTAGGACCTGCATAACTTAAATTTTTCTGGATACCTCTTTTAGAGGTACAAAGCTCTAAAACTGGTCCAAGATATTCATCAGGAACAATTATAGTAGCTTTTATCCATGGCTCTGCAATACTATTAAACTTTACAGGATCTGGCATGTCAGTTGGATTATGTAAATCAAGAATATTACCATCGTTCATATGGATTTTATATACAACTGATGGAGCTGTTGTGACTAATTCTAGATTAAATTCCCTTTCAAATCTATCTCTGATAATTTCCAAATGTAATAATCCCAAAAAACCACATCTAAAACCATACCCTAAAGCTGGGCTAACTTCTGGTTCATAAGAAAAGCTAGAATCATTTAACGCTAACTTAACCATGCTATCTCTGAGATGCTCGTAGTCATCTGAATCCATTGGAAACATTCCACAAAAAACTACAGGTAAAGAAGGTTTAAAACCTGGAAATGGTTTTTTTACTGGATTTTTCTCATCTGTAATTGTGTCCCCTACTTTACAATCAGAAACACTCTTGATTCCAGAGTTGATAAAACCTATTTCTCCTGGACCTAAATAGTCAACCTCTTCTGGCTTAGGAGTAAAAATTCCTACTCTATCAATTGTGTGGGTAACTCCAGCTGCCATAAATCTTATTTTTTGATTTTTTTTTAATTCTCCATCAATTACTCTAACCAGAATTACAACACCTAAATAGCTATCATACCAACTATCAACTAAAATACATTTTAATGATTCTTGAATTATACCCGAGGGAGCAGGAAGGTATTTGATAATTTTTTCTAATAAATCTTTTATTCCTTCTCCAGTCTTAGCAGATACTAAAGATGCTTCATTTGCATCTATTCCAATTATTTCTTCAATTTGATTTTTTATTTTTTCAGGTTCAGAAGAAGGCAAATCAATTTTGTTAAGAACAGGAATAATTTCATGATTATTATTTATCGCTTGATAAGCATTTGCAAGAGTTTGTGCTTCTACACCTTGTGTAGAATCAACTATTAATATTGAACCTTCACAAGCAGCTAATGACCGAGATACTTCATAAGCAAAATCAACATGTCCCGGCGTATCCATTAAGTTTAAGATATATTTTTTTCCATCCTCAGATTGATATTTTAATCTTACTGTTTGTGCTTTAATTGTTATGCCTCGTTCTCTTTCTAAATCCATAGAATCTAGAACTTGCTCTTTCATTTCTCTATCAGTTAAACCTCCACAAAACTGTATTAATCTATCTGCTAAGGTTGACTTTCCATGATCTATATGAGCAACAATAGAAAAATTTCTAATATTAATTAATTCTGTCATTATTGTCTTAATTCGCCCTTAAAAGAAGATGCGATAAGATCAATAATTTTTGTTGAAAAATTTTCAATTTCTTTATCTGTAAAAGTTTTTTCTTGGGGTTGTAAAATAACTTTTAAAGCAATACTTTTCTTATTTTCTGGCAGCTTATTTCCCTCAAATACATCAAAAATTATTACATTTTTTATTATGTTTTTGTCTATTTTTTTAATAGCATTAATTAATTCTATAGCTTTAACTTCCTTAGGAAATAAAAAAGCAAAATCTCTTTCTACTATTTGGAAAGGATTATTATCATAGCTTTTCTTAGTTGAATTTTTTTTATTTTGGAAATGATCTAACTCATCTAAAAAAATTTCGAATCCACAAACAGGAACTTTAACTTCAAACCTTTTTGCTAACAATGGGTTAATTTCTCCAAAATTAGCTAAAATATTTTTTCCTAAACATAATTGAGATGATTTACCAGGATGGTAAATATTATTATCTAATGCTTGGTGCTGAAGATTTTCAACTGGAACATTTAAATTCTCTAAAACATAAAATACATCACTTTTAATATCATATACATCAACACTTCTTGATTGTTCTATCCATGAAGGTATGCTTGATGATCCATAATGTATGCCTGAGGCAACCATTATTTGATCCTCTTCATTTACACCCTTAAAGTTTGGTCCAACTTCAAATAGCTTACCATTCACATATAATCTTGAAATATTCGCATTAATCGAAGAGAGTAAATTAGGAAATGAAGAAGGTCTCATTACACTTAAATCACTACTAATTGGATTTTGTATTTCTAAAGAAGAAGAGTTGTTTATATAATTAGCTTCATCTTTATCCATAAAAGACCATGTTACTGTTTCTAAATAACCCCTATTAGCAATTAAGCGCTTAGATTTATAAAAACTTTTTAATTTAGGGGTTAGTACTTCTCCATTAAGGTTTTTATCTTTTTTTAATGAAATAGGTTGTATTTTATCAAATCCATAAATTCTTAAAATCTCTTCAACTATATCTGCTGGTCCTTCTATATCTGGTCTGTATGAAGGTACAATTATTTCTAAATTGATTTTTTTTTGTGAATTAATTGTAAAACCTAAATTTTTTAATATTTTAATTTGTTCTTTAATACCAATATCTATCCCACCATACGATGAAGTTAAAGAGGTATCGAATTTTATGATTCTATTTTTTGGGGTTTCTATTTTATCAGATACAATTTCACTTACTTCTCCACCACAAAGATCAAGGATCATCTGTGTTGCTACATCAACTCCCCATTCTATAGAAGTGTAATCAATACCCCTTTCAAAACGATATCTTGCATCACTTTGTAGATTTAATTTTCTTCCTGTCTTTGTAACACTTATTGGATCAAATAAAGCAACTTCTAAAAAAACTTTTGAAGTTTCCATCGAACAACCACTATTTAATCCACCCATAACACCGCCAATACCATGTAGAGAAGTATCATCGCTTATAACAACCATATCACTTGATAGAACATATTCTTTTTCATCAAGAGTTTTACACTTTTCATCTTTCTTTGCTTTTCTCATCATTAAATTACCATTTAATTTATCTGCATCATAAACATGAAGTGGTCTTCCTAGATCAAATGTTACATAATTAGTAATGTCTACTAAAGCGCTAATTGGTCGTAAGCCAATAAGAGTTAATCTCTTTTTCAGCCAATCAGGACTTTCTATGTTTTTAACGTTTTTAAATAATCTCCCTGCAACCCCTGGACATAAATAATTTTCCTTTTTTTCAAATTTTCTCAACCATTTAATATGGCTTACAAAATCACCTTTATTTTTTTTGATTTTAAGTTCTTTTAAAGTTCCTAAACCGGCGGCTGCAAGATCCCTAGCAATTCCTCTAACGGATAAACAATCCGATCTATTTGGAGTGATATTAATTTCTATTAAAGGATCATCAAATCCATAAATTTTTGAAATAGGATCGCCAATTTTATGATTTCCTTTTAATTCTATAATTCCATCATGTTCGTTTGAAATGCCTAGTTCTTTTTCAGAAAGAAGCATACCGCATGACTCTACTCCTCTTATTTCTGATTTTTTAAGATTTAATTCAGTTCCTGGAATGTATGTGTTTACAGGCGCAAATATACCCATCATTCCTGATTTAGCATTAGGCGCTCCACAAACAACTTGAAAATTTCCACCTAAAGTCTCAACATTACAAACCTTTAATCTATCTGCGTTCGGATGCTTTTCTGCAGTCAAAACTTTAGCCACAGTAAAATTTTTGTAATTTTCAAATTTGTTTTCTATTTTCTCAACTTCTAAACCAATATTTGTTAAACTTTCACATATAATTGAAAGATCAGCATTAGTTTCTAAATGTTCTTTTAGCCAACTAATAGTAAATTTCATATTATAATCCTGTAGAAGAAGTTAAATTCATGGGACTAAAGCCGTAATGATTTATCCACCGAAAATCACTTTCATAAAAACTTCTTATATCTGTAATGCCATATTTAAGCATAGAGAGTCTTTCTACACCCATTCCAAAAGCAAAACCTTGGTATTTAGAAGAGTTAATATTACAATTTTCTAATACTTTAGGATTTACCATTCCACATCCCAATATTTCTAACCAATCATCTCCCTCACCAAATTTTAAAACATTATCTTTTTTGGAATAAGCTATATCCATTTCAGCACTTGGTTCCGTAAATGGAAAGTAACTTGGACGAAAACGATACTTCAAATCATTAATTTCAAAAAAATCTTTTAAAAAATCAATTAAACAACCTTTAAGATGTGCCATTGTAGAAAAGTCATCTATCAACAATCCTTCAACTTGATGAAACATCGGAGTATGGGTTGAGTCTGAATCACTTCTATAAGTTCTGCCGGGAACAATTATCCTAATTGGTGGCTTGGATTTTAGCATTGTTCTAACCTGAACAGGACTAGTATGAGTCCTTAAAACTTTTTCTTGAATGTAAAAAGTATCTTGCATCTCTCTTGCAGGATGATGATTAGGAATATTTAAAGCAGTAAAATTATTGAAATCTGTTTCTATATCTGGTCCACTTTTTACAGAAAAACCCATAGAACTAAAAATATCTATAATTCTATATATAGTTTGACTTATTGGATGAATTTTTCCAGTATTAAATTCCCTTGGAGGTAGTGACGTATCTATTTTTTCTTTTTTTAATTTTTCATTAATAACAAACTTTTCAATATCATTCTTTTTGTTATTAAATTCTTTTTCAAAAAAAGATTTAAAAATATTCAATTCCTGACCTTTAATTTTTTTTTGTTCTATGGATAAAGTACCCAAAGATTTCATTTCTAATGATATTAAACCTTTTTTTCCTAAATATTTTATTCTTATCTTTTCGAGTTCTTCAATAGAAGCTGTATTTTTAAATTCTTCTAAAATTAGCTTTTTATCCATTTTTAAAGACATGGACTTATATATAAATTATCTATCGTTAAAAAACTAGTTAGCAGATTGAGCTTTTTCAACTAAAACTTTAAATACTTCAGGTTGATTTACCGCTAGTTCTGCTAAATTTTTTCTATCAATATCTATAGTAGCTTTTTTTAACCCATTTATAAATTGAGAATACGTCATACCATGCAATCTGACGCCTGCATTAATCCTTTGAATCCAAAGACCACGAAAATCACTTTTGCGTTTCCTTCTATCTCTATAAGCATACTGTTGTGCTCTTTCTACCGCTTGAACAGCAACTCTAAAAACATTCTTTCTGCGACCATAGTAACCTTTTGCGCGTCTAATAACCTTTTTGTGTCTCGCATGTGCTGTAACTCCTCTTGATACTCTTGCCATAGTTATTTTCTATTTATTATATGGTAACATATGGTCGATCAAAGCAGCATCTCCAGGTGACATAATACTTGATCTTTTAGTGTTACGAATAAATCTATTAGTTCTTTTACTCATGCCATGACGTTTGCCAGCTGGCTTGAATTTAATTTTTCCAGTTCCTGTTCTAGAAAAGCGTTTTTTTACACTACTTTTTGTTTTTAGCTTGGGCATTTTATCTCCTTAGTAAAAATTTAACCGCCAGGCTGCCCCGCAGGCCATAGCTGATTTGGGAGCTCTTATAGACAATAAGCTTATTACAAGCAACAGCTTTTATATTATTTTTCAAGTTGAGGAACTAAAACCATCATAATTATTTTTCCTTCACCCTTTGGGGGCACTTCAACTTTGGCAAACCCTGCAACTTCCTCTGTTAATTTATTTAATAAGTCAAAGCCAAGATTTTGATGTTCCATTTCTCTACCTCTAAAACGCATTGAAACTTTTACTTTATTTCCTCCATTGATAAACTTATTTAAAGCTTTAAGTTTAACTTTATAATCATGTGTATCTATTCCTGGTCGCATTTTTATTTCTTTGACTTCGATGGTTTTTTGTTTCTTTTTAGCTTCTTTTTTACTTTTTTGCTCTCTATATTTTAATTTACCGTAATCGATAATTTTACATACAGGAGGTTTTGCATCAGGAGAAACCTCTACCAAATCAAAACCCTCATCTTCGGCATGATTTAGAGCTTCTCTTATACTTATAATACCTAATTGCTTTCCAGTTGAAGATATTACCCTTACTTCACTAGCGGTAATTTGCTCGTTAGTACGAGGACCTCCATCTTTTTTTGCTCTGTAACTAAAGGCCAAAACGATTGATAAATATAATTGTGAGACTACACTTAAATAGCATAGGTAATAAAAAAGAGTATTTTCATATTTTTTACAGGATATATGGGGAAATGTGATTTTTTTCAAGACCTCATTTTTAAATTTTAAATAAATTATTAGATATTCGATAATCCTAAATATATTTAATATATAGTATAGGTTAAAAAATGAAAATTGGCATTATCAGAATAGATAAAATGGGCGATATGATATTAACTCTCCCAATTATTAAGTCTATCAAAGTTTCTAATCCAGCAATTGAGATTGATATTTTTGCATCTAATCAGAATATTAAAATATTGAACAATTTTAAATATATTAATCAAGCTATAAATATTAATCAAAATTATAATAATAAAAAAATTTATGATTTAATTATCAACCTATCTCCTGGTTGGAAAAGTTTTTTATTATGTTTATTTTCTAAATCAAAAAAGAAAGCAAGTATAATACTTACATCTCGATATAAAAATAATAAAGTTAATTCAAAAAATTTAATATATTTTTTATCTAAAATTTTTTTTCAAGAAGTATTTTTAGTTAATAGATTAAAAAAATTTAATAATAATGAATCTATTCATCAAACAGAAATGATGTTTCAGTTAATAAATAAATGTAATATTTCATATGATAAAAATGTTGAAATTGAAAAATACATTCCTAATAAAAACGTTATAAAATCTAAAAAGAAAATATGTCTCTTACACTTATCTTCTAAGTGGATTAATAAATATTATAGTGAAATAAACTTTATAAAACTGATTGAAATAATTAATAAAAAATTTACTATTATCCTTACCTCAGATCATAGTACAAAACAAAAATTTAAATTAATATATGATAAATATACAATATACAAAAATAATACTTTTAACCAAATCAAAGAAATTTCAGAAATAACAATTTTGGATGAACTAAATTTTGAAAATTGGATCCAATCAATTTATTCAGCACAATTAATAATCACTCCTGAATGTGGCTGCACTCATATTGCAACAATATGTAAAGTAAACTCTAAAATTATATATGATGCAGACAATATGCCCAATATGATAAATGCTGAATATGCACCTTGGAGAAGCAATTATGAAAAATATATTTTCGATAGTAAAAATTTAAATGATTTGTTAACTAAGAATTTATAGTAATTTTTTAATATTCAGAAATTCTATAACTTGCTCCTCAGTTATATTTTTTACATTATTTGACAATATTTTATAATTATTTTTGTTGTTTTTAATATTAGAGGCAGTAATTTTGTTATCATTCAAAATCCAAAGTATTTTTGTGCCAGAAAGCGAAGCTATATGGCCTGGTCCAGTATCATTAGTTATAATTAGGGATGCTTTCTTTGCAATTGAATAAATTATATTAGGGGGAGATTTATCTATATTATCTATTACATTACTGCACTTATTAAAAATTGGAGCAGTACTATTGCGATCAGAACTATTTCCAACAACGCAAACTTTATAGCCTAAATTCTCACAATATTTTGCAATTTTTGCAAATTTTTCAGGTTGCCATTGTTTATACTTTCCAGTTGATGATACACCAGGAATAAAAAGAATTATTTTACTATCATATCTGATATCTAATTTTTTTTCTAACCAGCTATATTCTGTGTTACTTGAATCTAAGATGTTGATTAATTTAATTTGATTAAACAATCCCTGGGTTGTTGTTTCTGTTCCTTGTGGTGGAATAATGTATCTTTCATGTGCAAAATAGGTAGAACTAGATATTTTAGATTTGCTTAATATACGGAAAAAAAAATTATAAAATGATGTTCTTGCTGAGTTTTGTAAATCAATTATTAAATCATATTTATTTTTTCGAAGTTTAAACAACAGATTTAGAATTTTAAAAATATTTTTAATCCTATTATCTTCAATTAAATTATTAAAATATTTAGAATCCTTAAAAAAGAAAAAATATTTTTTTTCAGTTAAAATATCTATTTCTTCTTTAAAAAAATGTTTTTTTATAGAATGCATTACAGGTAATGAGAAAACTATATCGCCCAATGATCCATGTTTGATTATAAGTACTTTTTTCAATTTATTATATCCATATAAAGATTAAAATAGTTTTCTAACATTTGTTTTTTTGAAAAATTATTCACAATATATTCTCTACTTTGAAATTTAAGT
>CEUZ01056079.1_pt1 | contig 14152 bp, 12 predicted proteins | sample 361511 | NCBI WGS metagenome assembly CEUZ01 (sample SAMEA2622822, study PRJEB7988) | marine metagenome | biome: marine biome (ENVO:00000447); feature: surface water layer (ENVO:00002042); material: "saline water (ENVO:00002010), including plankton (ENVO:xxxxxxxx)" | depth 5 m
TCATATAAATGCTCGTATCCATGCATAGCTATTTTCCAACCTTGATTGCTAAGATTTTTCATTTCTTTCCAAAAATCAAAGCTGCAAATAGGATATTTTTTTAAATCTTGATCCTCATTTTTTGGAATAACGCCTATTATTGGTTTTACATTATATTTATCGAATAAATTTTTTACTCTCTTCATCATATCCCACTTCATATTAGGAGCTATATCATCCAAACGAAATATATAAGCTGTTTTCATTGTCATAGAATTTAAAATATTTTCTTTATAAAAAAAGCAGTTTTTTTAAAAACATTATTGTTATTAAGCGATTTTATTATTAATTTTATTTTTATCAAATAATATAAAATAAATCCACGTAAAGTAATAAGCTTAATGTAATTATATAATTCGCTAGTATTATTCGACCAATTCTTTTTATAATTTTCTTCTCCTAGAGTGAAATCAAATATTTTAATTTTTTTTGAAATTGACCACCTTATTAGCAATGCAATCAATAATCTGCCAGGAGAATATCTATCTAGTTCGCCTTCTTTCATTGATAACAATAAATAATAAAATCTTTTCTCATAAATTATACCCCAATGTATTGCTATTAATTCTTCATTTAATGAAAGCGCACAAATATGAGTTTTTATATTAGAAAGGTTTATATTTTCAAAATTTTTATAAAAACTTAAACTATTTTCTTTAAAGATATTTTTATTGCCTGATAATTTAAGTTTATTATTCTTTTGTAAAATTAATTCATCTATAAATTTATTTTTTTCATTTTTGCTTGCAGCAATTTTAAATTTTAATTTTCCTAACTTTCTTAATTGATTCTTTTTTCTTTCATTTTGAAGAAAAAAATTCTTTTTTAATATTTTTTTTACATATTCATCCCAAGATTTGGGTAACAAGATATTATAAGTATTACTATCTTTATAATTTTTTAAACATGATACAAATGGATTATTTATTGATTCAATAAATTTAGGTTGTCTGTTTAAATAAATAAGATCAATCGGTGGTAAGGATTTAATAATTTTTTTCCATAAATCTAAAAAAATTTCTTTATCTGTAAAAAATTTCTTGTTTAAAATGGGACTACAATAGTCTGATTGATTTGCTCCGGCCCATCTCAATATTTTAAGACCTAATTTTATTTCAATTTCAAAAGGGAAAATACCGTAAACTTCAGATTTTGATAAAATGGTAATAAAATAAATAGAGTTGTTTTTATTGTTTAAGTTAAAAATCTTTACCCAATTTTTAAACCAATCATAGCTTTGAAAACAGTAGTTGTTTGAATGAGTTTCGAGCCTCATCCAATGTTCTTTTAATTCTTCGTTAAATTCAGAAAAAACTTTAATTTCGTATTTCATTATGTTAGTTACTTCTTTTTTTAAATCATGTTGCAGATAAAAACATTCATAAAATTTTTCTTTTCTAGACTGTTAACTTTAAAGTTTTTAGAAAGACTTTCCCAGAACATAATTTGGAGAAAAATAATGGCAAAGAAAAGACCAAAAATTGTTTCAAGTGCAACTGGGAAACTAAACCCGGAATCATGGGATAATTTATTAAGACATAAAGTTTGGGAAAAGGTTCCGGAGTATATTCATGCTGATAAAGACGTTTTATATATGGAGTTTGGTGTTTGGAAAGGTGATTCAATAAAATATTTTGCCGAAAAATTTAAAAGTGAAGGGTCAGAATTTTATGGATTTGATACTTTTACTGGAATGCCAGAGGGTTGGAGGCATATGGAAAAAGGACATTACGACCTTTCTGGAAATCCACCTAAAGTAGCAGATGGTAGAATAAAATTTGTTAAAGGTTTATTTCAAGATTCTCTCCCAGAATTTATGAAAAACCTAAAACCTGAATCTAAAAAAAAAATAATAATAGTGCATCTAGATGCAGTATTACATTCCTCAACTTTATTTACTTTGTTCAAATTAGATGAATATATTAATAGTTATTATTTTATATTTGATCAACTAGGAACTGATGAATGTCGAGCTTTCAATAGCTTTAACGAATCAAAAATAAAAGATTATGATTTATATTTAAGTAGCATGTGGAATCATGGACCTGAGGTAGTTTTTGGTAAGTACAAAAATTAGTTTTTCTTAAATAAAATTAATAATAAATGGTGCGCCCGGAAGGATTTGAACCCTCAACCTTCTGGTCCGAAGCCAGACGCTCTATCCAGTTGAGCTACGAGCGCTATGATATAACACTTATACAGTATATAAAACAAATTATGAAAGAAAAAGTTTTCTATTTAGAAATTGCAAATAAATCAAATGGAAGCAGAATTGATAAATTTCTTCAATCAAAATTAGGTGAAGAAATAAGTAGATCTAAAATCCAAAACTTAATTCGCAATGGATTTGTTAAATTAAATAATTATACAATTTTAGAAAATTCAAAAAAAATAAAAACAAATGATAAGATAAAAGTTATTTTTCCACCCTTAAAAGAAACTCAAATTGAACCCCAAAAAATTTCTTTAAACATTTTATTTGATGATGATGATATAATAATAATCAATAAACCTCCTGGCATGGTAGTGCATCCTGGTGCAGGAAATTATAGTTATACATTAGTTAATGGTCTCTTGTTTCACTATAAAAATAAACTTTCAAATATAGGTGGTAAACTAAGGCCGGGCCTAGTTCACAGAATAGACAAAGATACAAGTGGAGTGATTGTTGTTGCAAAAAATGATTTAGCCCACAATAATTTATCTAAACAATTTTTTAAACATACAACAAAAAGAACATACGAAGCATTAGTTTGGGGATCGTTAAAACCACAAAGTGGAATAATAAAAGAAAAAATTTCAAGAAGTGAAAGAAATAGACAGCTTATGGCTGTTAAAAAAGAAAAAGGTAAACTGGGTATCACTAATTATAAAACAGTAAAAGTATTTCAGAATCTGAACTTACCTAAAATAAGCCTAGTAGAGTGCCGTTTAGAAACTGGTAGAACACATCAAATAAGGGTTCATATGAATTTTAAAGGAAATCCGATTTTAGGTGATAAATCTTATGGAAGATCTAAAAAAAAATTTAAAAAAATTGATCCAGATATTGAAAAAAAAATAAATAGTTTTAATAGACAGGCTCTTCATGCAAAAAGTTTAGGCTTTATTCACCCAAAAACAAATAAGGATGTATTTTTTGAAGCTGAAAGACCAAAAGACTTTGACGAATTGATTAAAAGTCTCAATAAAGCTAGCATTTAGCCACCTTGTATTTGCCTTAATTTAATAATACATATCCTTTTAATTTAGACTTATGACTACTAAAACATTTGATGGAAATTTACCTTCGATCACCCAAGAGGGAAGTTTATCAACCTATCTAACGGAAATTAAAAAATTTCCTATGCTTAGCGCTGAAGAGGAATATATGCTAGCAAAAAGTTGGAAAGATAGAGGAGATTTGAAATCTGCTCAAAAATTAATCACGAGCCACTTGAGGCTCGTTGCAAAAATTGCAATGGGGTATAGAGGCTACGGTCTTCCAGTAAGTGAAATGGTATCAGAGGGAAATATAGGTTTAATGCAAGCAGTTAAAAAATTTGAGCCTGAAAAAGGTTTTAGATTAGCAACCTACGCGATGTGGTGGATAAAAGCTTCAATACAAGAATATATTCTTAGATCTTGGAGTTTAGTTAAAATGGGAACAACTACAGCACAGAAAAAACTTTTTTTTAATCTTAAAAAAATAAAAAATCAAATCTCAGTAAATAGCTCTGGGGATCTTAAAAAAGAACATGTTGATGAAATTTCTAAAAGATTAAACGTTAAAAAAGAAGAAGTTATTTCAATGAATCGAAGATTAATGGGAAAAGAGAAATCATTAAATGACCCAATAAAAGATGAAGATGGAACGGAATGGCAAGATTGGATAGTTGATGAAGAAATTGACCAAGAATTAAAGTTTTCTCAGCAACAAGAGTTTAGTAAAAGAAAAAAGTTAATGGATGACTCTATGAATATTTTAAATAAAAGAGAAAAAGAAATATTAAGTGCTAGAAGATTGTCTGAAGATATAGCAACTTTAGAAGATCTGAGCAAAAAATATAAGATTAGCAGGGAAAGAATTAGACAAATAGAAAAAAAAGCTTTTGAAAAATTACAAAAAGCAATCTTACAAAATAATCAAGCAAATAACTTATTGCCAAAAAATTAATTTTTTTTAAAAGGATTCTCTAGGAGAATTGTATCTTCTCTTTTTGGGCTAGTAGAAATACTAGATACTTTGACTTCACAATAATTCTTTATAAAACTAATATATTTTTGAGCGTTTTTAGGTAAATCTTTCCATTTTTTTATTCCTTTTGTGCTTTGTGACCAACCATTAAATTTTTTATATATTGGTTTTACTTTCATCTGATCTTGCAAACCACTTGGAAAATAATCAATTTTTTTTCCATTAAGCTTATATCCTATGCAGATATATAAATCTTTAAATTGATCAAGCACGTCAATTTTTGTTATAGCTATTCCATTAATACCAGAAATTATACAAGACTGTTTAACCAACACAGCATCAAACCAACCGCACCTTCGTTTTCTATTTGTCACAGTTCCAAATTCTTTACCTCTAGTTCCAATTTTTTTTCCTATTTGATTTTTTAATTCTGTTGGAAATGGTCCTTCTCCTACCCTTGTTGTATATGATTTAACAATACCAAGAATATAATTGATTGTATTTGGACCGCATCCAGTTCCAGCTAAAGCAGATCCTGCTACAGTATTAGATGATGTCACAAATGGATATGTGCCATGATCTATATCTAAAAGAATGCCTTGAGCGCCTTCAAAAAGGATTTTTTTATTTTTTCTTTTAAATTCATTTATTTTCTTCCAAACAGGTTTAGAATATTTAAGAATTTTTGATGAAATTTTTGTTAGGTCATTAATTAGTTTACTTTTATTTACTTTATTTTTTTTAAGCCCTTTTCTTATTGATTGATGGTGAAATAGCATCATATCTATTCTTTTTGATAAATTTTTCTTGTTAGCTAGATCCATTAAACGAATTCCTCTTCTTCCTACCTTGTCTTCATAAGCGGGCCCTATTCCTCGTCTAGTTGTTCCTATTTTATCTGTATTTTTTGAATCCTCTCTTATTCCATCTAATTCTTTATGTAGTGGTAAAATTAATGTTGCATTTTCCGCAATAAATAAATTTTTGTTTGTTATTTTTACACCTAGCTTTTGAACCTGTTTAATTTCTTCCAACAAGGCCCAGGGGTCTATAACTACACCATTTCCTATAATTGAAATTTTATTTTTTCTAACTATTCCAGAAGGTAATAATTTTAATTTATATGTAATATTGTTTACTACTAAAGTATGTCCTGCATTATGACCACCTTGAAATCTTACAATAACATCTGCATTATCTGAGAGCCAATCAACAATTTTTCCTTTTCCTTCGTCTCCCCATTGAGATCCTACGACAACTACATTACGCATTAGTTTTTTTTAAGTTAAATGAAATTAAATGATTTAAAGGTCCATGCCCCTTACCATACCCTGGCGCTGAAACAATAGAAGTATCCACATATTTTAGGGATAATTTACATGAACTATATATATTTTTTTTTTGAGACAAAAATGTAGCTATAGCAGAAGACAATGTACATCCTGTGCCGTGAGTATTTTTTGTTTTAATTTTTCTTTTTTTAAAAATTTTTACTTTTTTCTTTGTGACTAAAATATCAAAAATCATTTTATTTTTAAGATGGCCACCTTTTAATAACACATTTTTGGGCCCCATGTTGAGAATTTTTTTACCTGCTTTGATCATATCTTCTTTGTTTCTTATTGAATATCCAGTCAATTTTTCTGCTTCAGGAATATTTGGTGTAACTAAATTGCACAAAGGAAGCATTAATTTTTTTAAATCCTTAAAAGAATTATTGCTTATTAATTTTGCACCTCCCTTAGCTATCATTACTGGGTCCAAAACAATATTTTTCAATTTTTTTTTTTTTAATATTTTATAAACACATCTAATTACACTAGTATTATGAAGCATTCCAATTTTAACAGCTTGAACTCCCAAATCGTCAATAACCATTATTAATTGTTTTTGAACATTTTTTATTGGAACTGATGAAATGTCTTTCACACCTTTAGTATTTTGAGCCGTGACTGCTGTTAAAGCAGTCATAGCATAACTACCTAAAGCGGTAACAGTTTTAATGTCAGCTTGTATTCCTGCCCCACCAGAAGAATCTGATCCCGCAACTATTAATACTTTTGACTTTGGTTTCACCGTTTTATTGATCTTTTAATTATTTTAATACACTTTAAAATTAAACTTCTATCATGAGACTCACCCATAATTCTTATCTTGGGTTCAGTACCTGATTTTCTAATTAACAATCTTCCGTGTCTATTCATTAACTTGTTAGCCTTTTTAATTGCTTTTTTACATTTGGATTTATTAATTATATTTTTGTTTTTGACCACAACATTTTCCAATATTTGTGGAAGTGGTCTAAAAAGATTTAATAATTGACTCGCTTTTTTTCCTTTTCTTAATGAAAACAAAACCTCTAAAGCAACCATCAATCCATCGCCGGTTGTAGCAAATTTACCTAAAATTATATGTCCAGACTGTTCACCTCCTAAATTAAAATTTAATTTTTTCATTTTTTCTTTTACATATCTGTCTCCTACTTTAGATCTAAAAAATTTTACTTTTTTTAATTTTAGAAAATTTTCCAGTCCATAGTTAGACATTAGAGTTCCAACTACACCGCCTCTTAATTTTTTTTCTTCTTTCCATCTACTTGCCAGCATCGCTATAATCTGGTCTCCATCAATAATTTTTGCATTTTCATCACACATAATTATTCTATCTGCATCACCATCTAGAGAAACACCTACATTAGCTTTATATTTCCTTACTGCGGATTGAATTTTTGAAGGATAAGTAGAACCACATTTATGATTAATATTAAATCCATTTGGTTTTACTCCCATTGATATGACTTTTGCTCCTAGTTCTTTAAGCAATTTAGGAGCTGACTTATAACCAGCTCCATTTGCACAATCCAAAACTATTTTAATCCCTTTTAAATTAAATTTTTTTGGAAAGTTTTTTTTTAATATTTTAATGTACATTTCATTTCCGTTTTCTAATCTTTTTACCCTTCCTAGTAAGTTAGAATATGTAAGCTGATTTGTTATTTTTGCGTCAATTAATTTTTCAATTTTTTTTTCAATTTTATTTGATAGTTTTAGACCATCCGGACCAAACAGTTTTAAACCATTATCATAGTAAGGATTATGAGAAGCTGTAATCATAATACCCATATTTGCTTTCATTGTTTTAGTTAGCATTGCAAGACCATTAGTAGGTAGTGGCCCCATTGTAAAAATATGCATTCCTCCAGAAGCTAATCCGGAAACTAAAGCAGGTTCAAGAGTATATCCTGACAGCCTTGTGTCTTTAGCTATTATAGCAATTTGTTTTGTTTTTTTTTGATTTTTAAAATATGTTGCTGCAGCTAAACCAAATTTAAAAAATTTCTCACCTGTAATGTTGCCTTGATTAACGGTTCCACGAATACCGTCGGTGCCAAAATATTTGTTAGACATTAATTAATTTGTATTTAATATTTTATTAAAAACTAATATTCCTTGATTAATTTCTTTTACATTGTGAACTCTAAATAACTGAACTCCTTGTAAAAGTCCATACAACACCGACCCTAATGTGCCGCCAGTTCTATCTTTCGTATCAAATTTTCTTACAATATGTTCTATAAATCTTTTTCTTGAAGTTCCAATTAAAATTGGGACCCCCAAACTGTGAAAAGTTGATATTTTTGACAAGATTCTTAAATTATGATTTAGATTTTTTCCAAATCCTATTCCTGGATCTGCAATAATCCATTCTTTTTTGTATTTTTTTTTTATACAAAAGTTAATTTTTTTTTCAAAAAAATCATAAATATCTAATAACGCATCATCATATTTTGGTTTTTTTTGCATAATGTTTGGTGTTCCTTGCATATGATGTAATATAAAGGGAATTTTATTCGATTTAATAACTTTAAATGAGTCTTTATTAAATTTTAATCCTGACACATCGTTAATAACATTAACACCACTTTTAATTCCATTTTTCATCACATGTGATTTTCTTGTGTCTAAAGATAAAATGATATTTGGAAAATTTTTTTTTAATTTTATAATAGTATTTTTTATTCTGTTCCATTCTTCTGTATGTTTAATAGTTTTTGAACCTGGTCTTGTGGACTCGCCGCCAATGTCAATGATATTGACTCCTCCATCTATTAAATTGCAAGCTTGCTTGTACGCTTTTACTTCATTTAAAAAAAGACCTCCATCAGAAAAACTATCTGGTGTCATATTAAGAACTCCCATAATTTTTGGCGAATCAAATTTAATTCCCAAAATTTTTTTTCTTTTTGCAGATATTTTCTTTAAATCACTCTTAACTAATTCTTTTTTTTTAATGTCAAAATCCCATATTTCAGTCAGCGAATAAATTTTACTTGTGACTTTTCCTCTTTTTTTTCTTTCAAAAATTTCAACTTTATCAAACGCAATTTTTGAATTTCCAGCTAATGGTAATGCTTTCTTTTTACGTATTACTTTTTTTGCGTAATTTCCATAATAGAAATTACACGGTCTTGTGTAATATTTTCTCATTAAAAATTTAATGTACGGGCTTAGGTTTTAAGCCTAATGATCCCAAAGCAGAGGATTCCTCTTTATTTTCTTTGTCATCAATATCGTTTGAACGCTTAGGTTGAATATTTTTTAGAATTAAATCTTTTATTTCTTCTCCACTCAAAGTTTCATAAGTCATTAATGCTTTAGCTAATTTATGTAAATCTTCTAGTTTTTCAGTAAGAATTTTTTTTGCTTTTTCATATCCTTCGTCAACAATTTTTTTAATTTCTGCATCTACCTTTTTAGAAGTTTCTTCTGACATTTGTTGTTGTCTTGCAACTGATCTTCCTAAAAATACTTCTTGTTCATTTTCTCCATATTCCATTGCTCCAAGTGCGCTCATGCCATACTGCATAACCATAGCTCTAGCTAATTTAGTGGCCTGATTAATATCTGAACCTGTGCCTCCTCCTGCTCCTGTTGATATATTGTCTTTACCGAAAATAATTTCTTCTGCAACTCTTCCTCCAAAACAAACTGCCAATCTAGCTTTTAATTCTTTAATTGAATGTCCATATTTATCTCTTTCAGGTAAGTTAACGACCATTCCTAAAGCTCTTCCTCTTGGTATAATTGTTGCTTTATGAATAGGATCTGAATGATCTAAATTGAATGAGACTATTGCATGACCACCTTCATGATAAGCTGTTTTCTTTTTTTCATCTTCACTCATTACCATTGATCTTCTTTCTGCACCCATCATTACTTTATCTTTAGCCTCTTCAATATCTGACATAGTTACAATTCTCTTATTTTTCCTAGCGGCTAATAACGCAGATTCATTGCATAAATTTGCTAAGTCGGCCCCAGAAAATCCTGGTGTACCTCTTGCTATTGTTCTTAGTTTAACATCTGGCCCTATTGTAATTTTTTTAATATGAACTTTTAAGATTGCTTCTCTTCCCAGTATATCAGGATTTGGAACTACAACTTGCCTATCAAATCTACCTGGTCTTAATAATGCAGGATCCAAAACGTCAGGTCTGTTAGTAGCTGCAATTACTATTACACCTTCATTTGTATCGAAACCGTCCATTTCAACAAGTAGTTGGTTTAATGTTTGTTCTCTTTCATCATTTCCACCGCCTAAACCTGCTCCTCTACTTCTTCCAACAGCATCAATTTCATCTATAAAAATTATGCAAGGAGCATTCTTTTTGCCTTGCTCCATCATATCTCTAACTCTTGAAGCTCCAACACCAACAAACATTTCAACAAAATCTGATCCTGAAATTGTGAAAAATGGCACATTAGCCTCTCCAGCTATTGCTCTTGCAAGTAAAGTTTTACCCGTTCCTGGTGGTCCAATTAAAAGTGCTCCTTTTGGAATTTTTCCACCAAGTCTTCTAAATTTTCTCGGATCTTTTAAAAATTCTACTATTTCTTCAACTTCTTCCTTAGCCTCATCAATTCCAGCTACGTCATTAAATGTAACTTTGCCTCTAGCTTCGGATAGTAATTTTGCTTTTGATTTACCAAAACCCATTGCTCCGCCTCTGCCACCTTGCATTTGGCGCATGAAAAATATCCATACACCAATTAACAAGAGCATTGGAAACCATGAAAGCAGAACTCCCAAAAGAGATGGCATTTTATCTTCTATTGGAGAAGCAGTAATGTTTACACCTTTTGATGTTAGCTTCTCAACTAAATTTGGATCGTTGGGAGCATAAGTATTAAACGAAGTTCCATCTGATAAAACTCCCTTAATATCATTACCTTGTATTTCAACTTGAACAACTCTACCTTCATCAATATTTTTTAAAAATTCAGAAAAGGCCATTTTGTCTGAAACCACAGAATTTTTCGGGTTTTGAAATAATTGAAATAGACCTACTACTAATAGGACTATTATACTCCACATCATTAAATTCTTCATATTCATTTCCTATTAAAGATAAGCATTATTTAAAAGTAAACAAGTAGCATTTTGTCCTAATATTTAAGCAAAATTCTTATTTTTAAGTTGATTTGATATTTTTCTCTTATTTAGCTCTTTTGAAATTATAATATTATTTGAGTCACTTTCAACAATACACCCACCCAATGTAGATTTATGTACTTTTTTAATTTTTAATCTATCAATTAAATTTAAAATCTTTTTAGATCTGGGAGGATAATAACTTTTTGAAACTTCAGACAAAACCTCTGAAAAAAGTTTGAAAACAATTTCATCAGCCTCGTGCAGAAATATATTTTTGCTAATAGTACATTTTTGCTCATAACCATTACTGCTTTTTTTAGGAACAAAACGTGTGTATTTATACATTGCTTTAGTTTTATAAAAGGATAAAGCATTTTTGGCTAAAGTAAGATTATTAATAGTTTTTTTAATTTTTTTTGCATCAAATATCTTTTTATCCTCCATTAAAATTTTATTTAATTTTCTTATTTTTATGCGTAGAAATTTTTCATTTTTATTTGAAGGATCTTTGATATAATTTTTAAAGTATTTTAAGGTTGCATATTTTAAATCATCTTTTGTAAAATTTAAAAAAGGCCTTATAATCTTTAAATTTTTACTATAACTATTATATACGCTCATTGAAGATAAACCGGATACGCCGCTGCCCCTTGATAATCTGATAAAAAAATTTTCAATTTGGTCACCTTCGTGATGGGCCGTTAATAAATATTTTATTTTATTTTTTAAGCAAAAATCAGACAATAAAGAATATCTAATATCCCTTGCATTTTTTTGTATATTTTTACTTGGTATTTTTCCTTTCCAGCTAAGAATCCTGCTAGGAATTTTTTTTTGGGTTAGTAGCTTTTTTACTTTAATAGCTTCTTTTTTAGATTCTTTTCGAAGTTTATGATCAACAATTAATACTTTAATTCTGTTATTATTTTCCAATGAATATAATTTACCAAAAAAAGCTAAACATAAACTATCTGGGCCTCCTGAAACAGCAAGCGCAAAACTTTTGTTCTTAATACTTTTTAAAATTATAGATTTAAACTTAGAATATAAATAATGAATTTTTTTATTTTTTAAAAATTGATTTCTATTAGCTTTTTTTCTCGCAATTAAATTTTTTCTTCTCATACTCTGCTTTTTGAATAACAGATTGATTTGCTTTTGGATATTGATCTTTTACTCCTAAAATCATCGAGCATCCCTGTTCTTTTTCACCTATCTGTACCAACATAACTCCTAACTTTAATAAATTTACCGGTGCTTTGCTACTTTTAGGATATTTTTGATATCCATTTAAATATGCTGTAGCTGCATCTTGATAAAGCTGTCTAACTCTAAAAGTTTCTCCATACCAATACTGTGCGCTACCAGCTAATTCGTGTTGTGGATTGCTATCTACAAATTCTCTTAAAGCTAATTCTGCTGTTTCATAATCTCCAACTTTAATGAAGCTCACGGCAAAATCATATTGTTCTTTTGGTGATGTGTTCGGAAGAAGTTTTTCGGTTCTTTCAGCATCTTCTGCTATAACAGTTCCAACAGTTTCTACTGATTGTGTTTTTTGTATTTGTTCTAAACTTTCAGCTTCACTAGATTCTATTTGCATAGTTTGACCTAAATCTTGTGCTTCTCCAGAACCTGGCAATTTTTTAGATTTACTCTTTTCCTCACCGCTAATTTTAGCAACTCCAGATGTCTCTAGATCTTGGAATCTCATTTGATTATCTGTTTGTATTTTTGTAATTCTATTTGAAAGCTTATCTAGTTTAAAATTTATCTCTTCAAAATTATTTGTTAAGGTTTTAAATTGTTCTTCAAGTTCCGAGAGTTTAAGCAAATGTTTTGTTAAAACATCGTTATTATCTAACAATGAATCGCTCGTGTTTGAGCTTGTTTGAACTCCTTGACTATATACCGCTTTTTCTAATGTTTTAATATCCTCTTGTAATAGCTGTAATTGTTTTAATATTGAATCCTCCTCTTCAGAGAAAGATTTTTGCGAACAAAATATTGCGATAACTATAATTAAAAATGTTTTAACAAAGTTTAATACAAATTTTTTCATATCTAATTTTAAATACTTTTAAGTATAAAAATGGCAAAAAAAAGACCCTCTTACGTTAGTATAGAGGGTCTTTTTTAATTTTACTTTAATATTAATTAGCTTTTACTGTTACAGATCTTCTGTTTTGTGACCAAGCAAGTGGATTAGAACCAGAATTTACTGGTCTTTCTTTTCCATAACTAATAACTGACAATCTGCTTCCTGAAATACCATATGTCATTAAATAGTCTTTAACGGCATTCGCTCTTCTTTCGCCAAGCGCAAGGTTATATTCTCGTGTACCTCTTTCATCGGCATGACCTTCAATTGTAAATGTTAAATCTTTTTTCTTTCTCATCCATGCAGCTTGTTTACGTAATGTATCTCTTGATGCAGTAGTTAAAGTTGATTTATTTGTAGCAAAGAATACTCTGTCTTTAACTCCCGTTGCTAAATATTCAACAGTATCTGTCCCTGTATATACATCGCCCTGCATTTTCCCTGTTTGCTTTTTCTGAGTAGCACAAGCTGTTAAAGCTAGTCCTGCCAGAAAAATCACTAAAAATCTTTTTAAATTCATTGCTATATTCATTTAAGTCTCCCTTTTTTTTAATCCTGTCAAAGTTTATTTAAAATCTCAACAGATTTTTACAAATTAACGCGAAAGTTGCAAGTTAAATTTTGTTAAGAAATAGGCTACTTTGATAATAAAGAAGACCAAGATGGGTCTGAACCATCAGTTTCTGTCTTAATAAGTCTCTCATTATAGCCTGTTAAGTCTATTGACCAAAGTTTAGCTGAGAAACCTTTGCCTTCAGAATCGGATTTTGTTTCCCTGTAAAATATTAAAACTCTTCCGTTTGGTGACCATGATGGTGCTTCCTGGTAAAAGTTTTCAGTTAATAACCTTTCTCCAGTTCCATCGGGTCTCATAACTCCAATATAAAATTTACCTTTGTGAACCTTTGTAAAAGCAATAAGATCTCCTCTGGGAGACCAAACAGGAGTTCCATATAACCCTTTGCCGAAAGTTATTCTTTTAACATTTGAACCATCGCTTCTCATAACATAAATCTGCTGCAAACCACTTCTGTCAGAGTTAAAACAAATATATTTTCCATCAGGTGAATATGATGGTGAAGTATCTATTGATGTATGATCAGTAATTTTTTCTACAACTCTTGTTGTTAAATCCATAGTGTAAATATCCGAATTACCATCTTTAGCAAAACTCATGATAATTTTTTTGCCATCGGGTGAAAATCTTGGTGCAAATGTCATGCCGGGAAAATCACCAACAACTTCCTGAACTCCAGTTTCAATATCAAGTAAATATACTCTAGGCATATTTCTAAAATAAGATAAATACGTGACTAATTGATTTTTTGGACTAAATCTAGGAGTTAAAACTAATTCGTTTCCTAAAGTTAAATATTTTACATTTGCTCCATCTTGATCCA
>CEUZ01268391.1_pt1 | contig 14141 bp, 8 predicted proteins | sample 361511 | NCBI WGS metagenome assembly CEUZ01 (sample SAMEA2622822, study PRJEB7988) | marine metagenome | biome: marine biome (ENVO:00000447); feature: surface water layer (ENVO:00002042); material: "saline water (ENVO:00002010), including plankton (ENVO:xxxxxxxx)" | depth 5 m
AATTGTTATGGTACTTATCATGCACGTAGTTGGAGTCTAGCGGATCTTTATATAGATAAGAGCCGTTATAGTTGTCCATGTACGAAAGCTTAAGCTCATAAAATAATCTGGGATTTATCATGTGGTTCAATTGGAACGCATTATACAACGTTTCCTTATAACTACCACTTCTGCCATCTGGATTGTATTTATAGGAATGGTCATACCCAAACCAAGAGTCATCGCTATAGGAGTTCAGGAGAGAAAACCGTATTCCTTTAAAAAGTTTAAACCCAAATTTTAAGAGTATAGACTTATGATCACCGGTATTCATAGGCACATAGGTACTATCACCAGACTTCTCAGAGATCCACAGGGATGGGTCATCCCCGTAAAAGGTCGAAAAGTCGTCTACATTAAATAAGCGGTAGCCGTTTAAATGTCCCTTATTGCCCTGAGTACGTACATTGGTAAAAAAAGTAACTCTATCGCCTAGCAGAGGACCTGCAAGACTAAACTTTAGATCTTGGCTTCGATTAAGTTCTGGAGTAAGACCTATAAAAATATCTGTATTGTTTGTATTGTAGAAAGACATGGCCCCGGAAGCAGAACCTTCGAATTTTGGCCCACCATCACGGGTCACTACATTCACCACTCCGCTCATGGCCCTACCATATTCAGCATTAAATGTACCAGTGATCACTTCCAGATCCTGGACCGCTTCCGGTTGAACATCCACTGCAGCACTGGACCCGCCAAAGGTTTCATCCACCTGAACACCATCTATCATATAGGTTACCTCCCCGTACCTGCCTCCGCGAAAATGACCATTTACAACGCCAGCCTGCATATTGACTACGTTCCCAATACTTTCTACTGCCAGGGCATTGATCTGTTCGCCGGAAATATTCTTGATTGTACCTGTTTGGTCCTTTTTCTGTGCCAATCGATTAACTTCCACAGTTACCACTTCCCCTTCTATCACCGTTGGCTCCATTTCAATATTTAGAGATGAAGTCCTGTTTACCGATACCATGAGCTCATTCACCTGGACAGACTTGTAACCGATCATATCCACCCTAAGATCATACTTACCAGGTGGAATATTGATCATGTTAAAGCGACCATCTCCATCCGTTGCAGTCCCATAACTGGTATTTGCCAGATAAACATTGGTACCGATTAAAGGATTTGATGAGTCCTTTTCCAATACAGTACCAGAAATTTTTCCTGTTGTTTGTCCGAACACAGATACAATTAGGGTAAAAATAGTGACGATATACTTCATGATTAATAAATATTATCTTTTAAGATTACTAAAAATAATAACTTAATATTTTTATTTACTATAAAAAGGGGCAGATATTTTTCTGCCCCTTTTGTGTGTGTCGTCATATAATATAGTTATATATAATAAGACTCTGACAAACTGCTTGCTACTTCAATAAAATCATTTTATTTGATATAGCCTTTTTCTTAGAAGCGAGCCTGTAAAGATAAACACCGGAAGGTATGTTTGTCGCATTCCAGATTAGATTATGGAACCCAGCCGGTAACTCTTTATTGATAACTGTAGCAACTTCCTGACCTATCAGATTATATATCTGAAGGGTAACATGCTGCTTTTCTGGAAGAGAGAACCTGATCGTAGTTACAGGGTTGAAAGGGTTTGGATAATTTGGAAACAATGCAAATTCATGGGCCACTAAATCTTGATCAGTCTCAAGAATAGTTGCCTGATCTCCGATCCATGTGTTGGACCAAACTTCACAGGTCTGGTGTGCATTATCATTATTGGTATTTGAAAGGGTTAACTGTCCTTCCCAACTACCCCCATCATTATCATGAATCATGAGCTCGAAAGGGGTCCTCATTCCGTTCATAGGGGTAAGCCTTGCATCATCTTCAATTACAAGTGAATCAAGTGATATTCTAAACTCAAACGCATAATCAGGTTGAAACACTTCATGAAAATAATTACCATCACCATGCGCTGCCAGTACCCCAGCACCATTGTCTGAGTTTGCACCCTCTGGCGTGAAAAACAATTTGTAATCCGGTTCAGCCCCTCTCTGCTGGCCACCATGCTTAGCGCCTCGCTGATCATATAATCCAATACAGAGTTGAACAACATCAGTTGTCCACCATCCGCCTGTTCCTTCAGTTACGACATCATTGTCGGTAATATCTGCAGCAAGATAAAAATAGTTACTATCAACAGCTGCAAAAAATATGCCATACAGGTCATCATCACTATCCACTACGCCAAATCCTATATGTGGTGTACCATAAGAATTATCTGCCGCTCCAATCTCAAATGGTGCGATACCGCTATCATACCATTCACTCAAATCACCGTCCGCTGTGAAAGCTGCTGGAGGAGTCATTGAGATTGTTGGGACACCCCTTGCAGTATTGGTGACTTCACCAGATACACCAGGTGCTCCAACATTGTTGGATGCATCCACGCAGGAAACCGCATAGTAGGAAGTTACTTCTGTATCCACTAGCGGGTTGTGCAGGTAATGGACGGCTGCGGGCGAGCCTTCTAAAGCCTTCTTTCTCACGACATCAACACTAGAAGATGTTACATCGGTAATAAGTTCAGTACTGGTATATACGTTGTAGGTCTCTCCTTCTTCACCATCCACATCGATCCAGGTAACCAGATTAGCATAGTCAGAAACGCTTGCGCCTACATTTGTAACTGCCACCGGTGGGACCACATCTAGTATACCCGAGTTCATAAGAAACATATCATCAAAGGCAAAGTCACATGCTACACCATCCCAGCGGGATGCTACTATCACTGCGGTGAGGGTTACTGTACTATCTGGCATAACAAATTCAATAGAGTGATTTTCCCATTCATCAGTCACCTGTATGGCAACATCACCAGTTGATTCAATAATGGTAGTTCCATCAGCAGCCTTGGCTTCCAGCTTAAATGCAGCACCAACTCCATCACCACCAGCAACCATATTTTTTGCAAACCCACTGAAACGCCAGGTCTCACCATACTGTGCCGATATGTTATCTTCAGTATAGTAAACAGCCCAGTTATCGGTAACACCCATATTAAGATAGCTCTCACCACTGTGGGCATTCCCATCACCGGTAAGTACCTGAGCGTGCCCGCCACCGAGGGCAGAGCCCCAGCCAAATCCATCATCCTGTGCATCTTCAGCCTCAAAACCTGCATTACTAAGCACATTTTTTGAACCAGTCAGTTTGAAATCATCCAGGATGATTGTACCATGATTCCAGGTACTATCTCCACCGCCGCTGATGGAAAATTCAAAATGGAATCCGCCTATAGCGTGTTTGTCTAACACATTATTACCATTTGCGAAAGGGACCCATCCGGTCAAATGAAACTGACCATCTTGAACTGCATCAGCATTTACTGGCCCATCTAGTGCAATAGTCGATGTATTCCACCCAGGCGCAGCATCCAAGATATAATGGAAAGAGTACCAATATTCTCCCTGTCCATCGTAGCTGGCAGGATCTGCAACATCTCCAAAGTCGCTCAGGTTAAGCCTTAAATGAACTGTCTGGTTGCTGCCTCCTGCTTGTATCTGTGGAACTGAATTGTAATAAGAAAATGAGATGCTGTCATAGCCAGACCAGTCATATACCCCAGCATCGGTCATAGTGTTGCGTAACTGTTCTATAAATGGATCTGTATCAAAGCTTGCCATTTGAGAACCCTGTTTAACGAATCTAAAAACCCATGTGGCTGCAGCTACTCCAGAATTAAAGCCTGAAATGGTAACATCCATACTGTTCCCATCAGCAGATAATGCATAATTGTAGGTTATCGTATTGTCTAACGGGGTACCATCCTCTCCACCATTGTGAACCTTGGCAAGACCCAGATAAGCACCCAAACCACTAACCGTAATTGTACCCGCAGTTTCATCTACTGACCAGGTAGCAGCATTTGTACCATCATGGGGAGCAACCGGTGCTCCGCAAGCCTCAGGATCTACATTCTGCCACGGCTCAAGCCAAGTCTCAGAACCTTGAACATTATTAAACGAACCATCTGCATTAAATACATACTCATCATCAAATAAACAGGCTCTGGTGGTTACATCAGCTTCACTGCTTGACCACCAGGAATAATCACCTGCACTTGGACCAACTCCCAATGCGCCTGCTATCGGGGCCAGCTTCCAAGAGCCTGACAGAGCAGGGCCAGTACCATCATCTGGTTGAGGAAGCATATGATAGATTTTCGCATAGCCTCCCCAAGCTTCTATATTATGTGCGCTATAGTCAAGCTGCATGGCTCCAGTACCTTCAGAAACCGGATCCGTAACATAACTTATGTTCACAAAACTAAGAGTGCTGTCAGAATTTTCAGAAGCATCATACCCCCAATAGTTTGAGTCTGCAGGTGCCACGTCGAAGTTGTTTATCATCTGACCATAGTCTAACTGCCCAAAAACACAGAAAGGCATTAGAAACACAGATAAAGCTGTTACCATTTTTTTCATGATATTGCTCCTTAATTACAATCTATTATTTGATTGAGTTCTATATTGTTAATATCCAAGACCATCTATACTAGTAAATATTGCATAATAATGCAACTAATTTTCATATAATTTACAAAATAATTACGTAATATTTTCATATTAGTGAAAAATTTTTGCATTTCTTCTAATTAATCTTTACCTTTTGATGATTATTTATTGTTTAATAAGAGGCAAATAAAGCATTGCGTGTAACGTTAAAACATATATCTGAGGATACAGGCCTATCTATTGCTACAGTATCAAGGGCACTGAATCGCACCCAGAGAAAACATACTCCAAGCGAAGAGATAATTTATGCTTCAGCAAGAAAACTTGGTTATCCATTTATCGGTCATACAACTGATGAAGATCAATTGACAATAGCTCTGGTTACAGAAGTACACGAGGGTGAATTTTATTCTTCACTTTTCCATGGTTTTTACAGGGCCAGTAAAAATACTGCTTCTGATGTCCTTTTTGTAAACCTGGCAAAACACAGTGATGATCCCATCGAACACATCATTAACCTAAGCAAAAAATACAGCGGCATCTGTCTTTTCCTTCCGAACCTGGATAAAATAGATTATAGCCGTTTAAAAGAAGGGGTTGGTCAGTATCCAATATTATCATTAACGCCTCTGAAAAATCCCAAGATCGATACAATTTCTTTTGACTCATACAGTGGTGGATATATGATAGCTGATTATTTTGAAGATTTGGGATATACAAAATTCGGATTTATATCAGGGCCGCCAAATGCGATTGATGCCGTATTTCGAAGGAACGGGTTTCTAGATCATATTCGTGAAATTAATGAACTGGAGCTGGCCTGGTCCTTTACAGGTGATTTTAGTCTCTCTTCGGGGAAAGCAGCTTTCGATGATTTTAAAAATACGGGTCTTAAAGACATTGCCATTTTTGGCTGTAATGATCATACCTGTTTTGGGTTTATGAAAGCTGCCATCGAGAATGGCTATAAAATTCCAGATGATTTTATTATCGCTGGCTATGATAATCTTTCTTTTTGTAAAACATTCACCCCGGAATTAACATCCATTGCCACAGACTATTCCGAGCTGGGAAAAAAAGCAATTCGTATTATTGAGAATATGGTGGCTGAAGGAAGTGATAGTCTTGGACATAAGACCATGTTACCTGTGGAGATCAAAGCCAGAAGCAGTTCTTTTGTGGGCAGTTAACTCAGCCCAAATATTTTGTTTAATGACTATAATGTGAATCTGTTAATTGGTTTGTCACTGTGCATCTTAGCTTCTTGCAAAGCGGCAGATGACACAACCCAATTACCGGGATGGAATTTGGTCTGGCAGGATGAGTTCGACTACCCTTTACCAAGTTTAGAAAAGCATTGGAATTTCGAAATGGGTTATGGTAATGATGGCTGGGGTAATAATGAATGGCAAGAGTATACAAAAGAAAATGTTGAGATTATCGAAGGCAGCCTTGTAATTACTGCTCGATCTAGCAAAAAGCCTGGTAAAAGAGATGGCAGTATTACATCGTCCAGGTTAACTACACTTGGAAAGTTTCAATTCGAGCCAGGCGTGAGAATCATATCCCGCATTAAACTACCATGGGGGCAAGGCATCTGGCCTGCATTTTGGGCACTTGGGAGCAATCATTCATCTATTGGCTGGCCAACATGCGGCGAGATCGATATACTGGAAATGATAGGTGGAAATCCAATTTCAAATGCTAAAAATTATACGATTCATTCAACAGCACACTGGAATGACAACTATGATAGTAATCGTAATTATAAACATGCTCAATACGGAAAACATAAAGTAATTGAAAATTCATTATCGAATGAATATCATATTTTTGAACTTATATATGCCAATGATTATCTAGAGACCAAAATTGATGGGGATTCAATTTTTAAGATGGATACTAACGTAGGTAAAGTTGTAAAACCATTCCACAACAGCTTTTACTTAATTTTGAATGTTGCTGTGGGAGGGAACTGGCCAGGGGCCCCTACCCCAGAAACAGTTTTCCCACAGAAAATGTATATAGATTATATTCGCGCTTATAAGCGATAAATTTTTCTAAATGAGATTGAACTATATGAAATTTACAATTATAGCCACCATGGGACTTATTTTATTCACTGGCTGTAAAAACAAAGAAAATCAAAACACACGCCGGGGATTAATAATCTATCAAGAACCTCAAATATCATGGGTGCGAAACTTTAACCCTCTTAGTCCTGCTGGTTCAGCAAGGTGGCCAACTTCAGCAGGTATTTACGAACCATTATTTATTTATAATTCCATGTCAGCAGAATACGTTCCATGGCTCGCCCTCGATTATAAATGGAATAAAGGCAATAATGTTTTGGAAATGCTAATTCGCGATAGTGTAAAATGGTCTAACGGGGAACCATTTTCTGCGGCTGATGTTGCTTTTACGTTTAACCTGAAAAGAGAACACCCTGCTCTAGATACTCGAAACTCCTGGGGATATCTAAAAGAAGTAATTGCTACTTCCGATACTATTGTAAGATTCGAGTTTAAACGAATTTACGTGCCTGGGTTTGATGCTCTTGCCACGCAATCAATTGTTGCAAAGCACATATGGAACAAAATAGAGGACCCAGTAAGGTATTCCAATCCAAACCCTGTTGGTACGGGTCCATTCACAGAAATTATTCGATTTGATAGTCAACTGTGGGAACTGGGAAAAAACCCCAACTACTGGCAAAAAGGAAAACCACACATAAACAGGCTAATTTTTCCAACCTACCCTAGCAATGAACAGGTTACGCTCGCATTATTAAATGGTGACTTGGACTGGGCAGGAGCCTTCATTCCTGCTGTTGAGCGGGTCTTTGTATCAAAAGATCCTGTACATCACAAGTACTGGTATCCCTTAACGGGGCACACAACCTATCTTCATACAAACACCAAAAATCCAGTACTAAGTGATGTTAGAGTACGAAAGGCAATTAGTTATGCAATCGACCGCGAACTCGTGGTAAGGGTTGGAATGTATAATTATACTGAACCAGCACATGTTTCAGGAGTGTCTGGCCCAATGTCTAAATGGCATTCACCATTTTTAAATGATAGAGAAAACTGGGCAGTATATGACCCATTAAAGTCTAATATTTTATTAAATAACGCCGGGCTCATTCAAGATGAAGCAGGATGGAGATATTCTAAGGACGGATTACCCCTGGAATTCGATATTATCATTGTATCAGGATGGAGCGATTGGATCCGATCCGCTCAAGTTATAAGCCAAAATCTTAAAAACGTTGGAATAAAAGCAAAAGTAAAAACCTATGATTTCGGTGCCTGGATAAGCCGTATGCAAAAGGGCGAATTTGATTTGGCTATTGGTTGGGCCGAAAAGGGAGCGACGCCCTATGCCCTTTATAGAGGTATGATGTCTTCTGAGTATTTGCAACCAATAGGTCAAACCGCCGATGTAAACTGGCATCGTTTTAGCGTGGCTTCTGCGGACTCACTTTTTAAAAAATACGAACAAACGTCTAACCAGAATGAAATAACAAAAATCATACACGAACTACAACATTTATTTATTGAGCATGCTCCATCTCTACCTCTTTTTGCAGAACCATCTTGGGCAGAATGTAATACAAAATTTTTTACAAATTTTCCAAGTGCTGAAAACCCATATGCAACCTTATCTCCTAATTACGCTCCAGAAAACTTATTTGTTTTGGTAAACGTACAAAACCGATGAACCAATCATTAAAGTATTTGCTACGGCGATTAGGGTTTTATTCCGTGGCAGCATGGGCAGCATTAACCCTTAATTTTTTCATTCCAAGACTGATGCCAGGTGATCCAGCCACAATTATTTTTGCCCGATTTCGAGGCAAACTCAAACCTGAAGCAATAAATGCTCTAAGAGAAACTTTCGGTTTAACCGATGAACCTTTACTGGGGCAATATTGGTCTTATCTCAAAAGTATTTTTCAGGGAGACCTGGGCATCTCTATTGCTTATTTTCCAGAACCAGTAAATGGTATAATCTACAGTGCCCTTCTTTGGACTATTTTCCTCGCGGGCACTTCCTTGGTAATTTCCTTTTCCCTGGGTACCCTTTTGGGAACGATTATTTCCTGGAATCGTGGAAAAAAACTTGACTCAGTCCTACCTCCTGTTCTGGCCTTTTTGGGGGCATTCCCCTACTTCTGGCTGGCCATGGCAGTTCTCTATATTTTTGGATTTAAGCTGGGCTGGTTTCCTTTAGGTCATGCCTACAGCCAGGAAGTAACTCCTGGTTTTAATATTTCATTCCTGGCAAGTGCAGCCTATCATGCTATACTTCCGGCATCTACAATGATCCTGGTTGGTCTGGGTGGCTGGATGCTCTCCATGCGTAATACCATGATTACTACCCTGGGAACGGATTATATAACCTTTGCCCACTCAAAAGGGCTTCCTTCCCGTCAGATCATGCTGCACTATGCAGCACGTAATGCAATTCTACCCAATTTTACCGGGTTTGGCATGGCCCTGGGATTTGTACTCAGCGGTGCATTATTGACAGAGATCATTTTTTCTTATCCTGGACAGGGGTACCTGCTGCTGCAGGCGGTACAGGCTCAGGATTTTCCGCTGATGCAGGGACTTTTCATGACCATCACATTTGCTGTACTGGCAGCAAACTGGCTGGTAGATATCGCTATTATATTCCTCGATCCCAGGACAAGGAAATAAAGGATGAAAAGAAAAGTTCACCATAGCATTTTTGCCCGTTGGATAAACGGCATCATCCGGAACCACAAGGCCGCGATAGGTACTCTCATCATTTTCTTTTTCATTTTTCTTGCAGTATTGGGACCCTTCATTACCCAAGACCCCACAGCATTTTTGAGTACGCCGCTTACACCTCCTTCCGAGAAACACTGGTTAGGAACCAATGGTCAGGGCCAGGATGTACTGGCCCAGACCATTTCTGGAGCCCGGCAAACATTGCTGGTTGGTTTTACAGTTGGCATTTCGGTCGTGCTGATTGGTGCCCTGATTGGTGGTATTTCCGGGTATTACGGCGGCAGAATAGATGACCTGCTCTCCTTACTTATCAATATATTTCTAGTTATGCCAGGCCTACCGCTAATGGTGATCCTGGCCAGTTGGCTTCCGCCTGGACCGGCCACACTGACGGGAGTGTTGATCCTTACTGGGTGGGCATGGAATGCCCGTGTAATTCGTTCCCAGATGATGACATTTCGAAGTCGCGACTTTGTATCAGCTGCAATCGTTAGTGGTGAACAAAACGTCAGGATAATTATAATCGAAATTATGCCACGCATGCTCTCTCTTCTTGCTTCATCTTTTATTGGTGCTTCCATTTATGCAATAGGCGCTCAGGTAGGCTTAGAGTTTTTGGGAATGGGCGACGTAAACACCATCACCTGGGGTACAAATCTGTATTGGGCCAGCAATGACATGGCCCTGCTCACAGGTTCCTGGTGGACCTTTGTACCTACCGGTCTCAGTATAGCTATTGTTAGTTTTGCTCTGACATTAATTAATTTTGGCATCGATGAAGTAACCAACCCGCGTTTGATCTCAGAACGGGTATGGCGTGAGAAAATTCCAAAGGATACAGCGGTCAACGGTATAACTCCTGTTGTGAAAACCCATGAATAATTCTATCCTTTCTATCAACAACCTTTCTACAAGTTATATTACAACTGGTGATCCTGTACAGGCAGTACAAGATGTATCCTTTGATATCCACCAAGGAGAGATATTTGGGTTGGTGGGGGAATCTGGAAGCGGAAAAAGTACTGTGGTACAGGCCATACTGCGTACATTACCTCCTCCTGCAGTTATCACCGGTGGCACCATTACCATCTATGATAAAGATATTCTATCCCTGTCCCCCGACGAAGTAATGAGTTACCGCTGGAAACAAATTTCAATCGTTATGCAGAGTGCCTTAAATGCATTAAATCCTGTTCTAACTGTAAGAGAACAGATAGAAGACGTGCTGAAAGAACATAGTAACCTAATGGGTAAAGCTTCTAATGATCGCGCAAAGGAATTGCTATCAATGATCGATATTGATGTTAGTTGGCTAGACAGTTATCCACATCAATTATCAGGCGGAATGAGGCAAAGAGTCGTGATCGCTATCGCCCTGGCACTAATGCCGAAAATCATTATAATGGATGAACCTACAACTGCACTTGACGTGATAGTGGAACGTGAAATCCTTGCAAAAATTATTGAACTACGTGAAGAGCTCGGATTTACAATTCTTTTTATTACCCATGACCTCAATCTATTATTAGAATTTGCTGATAGGGTTGCGATCATGAAAAATGGGAGATTGGTGGAACTGGATAAATCACAGAATATACGTAGTGGTGGAAAACATGAATATACTCAAAAACTAATTGGGTCGGTTCCGGCTGCATCGGGTCCACGAAAAAAAGGATTACTTTCCAGACCGGATAACAAAGATTTTGGAGAGCATCCTTTACTGGACGTTCAGAATATGAGTAAAAGTTTCCCTGTTTCCGGGTTTTTCAAGCCGAAGCTGATCGACGCAGTAAAAAGCGTTTCATTCCAGGTATTTCCTGGCGAAGTAGTAGGCCTTGTTGGAGAATCTGGTAGCGGAAAAAGTACAATCGCAAAACTTATTGCACGCTTGATTCGACCGACATCTGGAGATTTATTTTTAAAAGGCTTGAATAAAAAAGTCTCTGATGCACGAAGAGTGCCCCTAGAATATAGAAAACAGGTCCAGATGGTATTCCAGGATCCCTTTGGATCCCTGAATTCTATCCATACGGTGTATCATCATCTCGCCAGGCCACTTTTACGGCACCAGCTGAGATCCCACGAAGAAGTATTTGCTTATATCGTGGAAATACTCGAGACCGTAGGACTGGTTCCTGGGGATGCTTTCGCAAAAAAATTCCCTCACGAGATGTCTGGTGGAGAACGCCAGCGGGTTGCCATAGCCAGAGCTTTAAGCCTGGAGCCGGAATTAATCGTGGCCGATGAGCCTACCTCCATGCTGGACGTTTCCATACGAATGGAGATCCTAGAGATCCTGGCCCAGATGCGCATAAAAAAAAACCTAGCCATCATTTTTATTACTCATGACCTGGCATCTGCACGATACTTGGCGGATAGGATAATTGTCCTTCAGCATGGCTCAATAGTCGAACAAGGTCAAGCTGAGGATCTAATTCAATCCCCTAGGAAGGAGTATACGAAACAACTAGTGAAGGCAGCATCACCTGGCTGGCTTGATGCCTTGTCACTGAATGAAAAGACGAAAGAAAAGGATAACAATAATGTCTGAGCATAATTCATTCCCTGAAAATTTTATTTGGGGAACTGCCACTTCAAGCTATCAGATTGAAGGCGCTGCAGATGTCGGTGGAAAGGGTCCGTCCGTTTGGGACACTTTTAGTCACACTCCTGGAAAGATAAAAGATAATGATAACGGTGATATTGCTTGCAATCATTATTATTTATGGCCACAAGATGTTGCCTTAATGAAGGAACTGGGAATAAATGCTTATCGGTTTTCAATCAGTTGGCCACGAATATTTCCAACCGGCAGTGAGAGCAAACCAAACCAATTTGGATTAGATTTTTACAGCAAATTAATTGATGCTCTTCTCGAGAATGATATTATCCCTTACACTACCTTAAACCATTGGGATATTCCCCAGGGTTTAGAAGATGCTGGCGGTTGGCCTAAAAGAAAAATAGTGGACGAATTTGTAAAATACAGTTATCATATTACCCACCACCTGGGGGACAGGGTAAAACATTGGATCACTCATAATGAACCGTGGTGCGTCAGCTATCTGGGGTATATCGAAGGACGCAAACCACCCGGCTTAATCCATAACTGGGCCAAAAGTCTTGCTACCGCACATCATTTATTGCTTTCCCATGGAATAGCCATACCAGAGATCAGAAATAACTCTAAACATTCAGAAGTAGGCATAACTTTAAATCTCAATACTGCTGTACCTGCTTCAGGCAGTATTTATGACAAGGATGCATGCAGGTTTTATGATGGACAATTTAACCGGCTATATCTTGACCCACTTTATAAGAAAGAATACCCTGAAGATGTGTTTGAAGATCTTAAAGCACGTGGCCTCGTGAATGATTCGGATTGCAATTTTATCAAAGATAATGATTTAAATATAATCAGCAGACATACAGATTTTTTAGGTGTAAACTATTACAACAGAGCAGTAATCCGAAATGAAGATGTGGACCAGGAATTAAATTCTCCTTGGGAAGTTGAACTAGGGCCAAAAACAGATTTTGGCTGGGAAATATATCCATCCGGGATTTATGATCTTCTTATGCGATTAAAGACAGAATATGCCATCAATAATATCTATATTACAGAAAATGGATGTTCATTCAAAGATGGGCCAAACTCCAAAGGAGAAGTAGAAGATGAGAGAAGAATTGAGTACCATCATTCCCACATCAAGGAGATAAAAAGAGCGATTTATGATGGTGTTCCGTGCCAGGGATATTTTGCCTGGTCTCTTATGGATAATTTCGAATGGGGGCAGGGATTCAGCCAGCGCTTTGGTCTGGTCTGGGTAGATTTTAAAACCCTGAAACGTATTCCAAAAGCAAGCTATCACTGGTATAAAAAATTCATTTCTACAAATGGACAGGAAGAAAGCTGAATGACGAACAATGCTAAAAATAATATATCTGTTTACATAACTGCAAAGAATAGTGGACATAAAGTAACACAGATAAATCTATCACATTTACTTTGCAGAAATAATACGAATATTCCAACGATTAAATTAAATAAATCCGAAACTCGTCAGGAAATTCTGGGGTTTGGAGGGGCATTCACTGAAGCTGCTGCAAGTGTTTATCATAAGCTGGATAATGAAAAAAAGGAAGAAATTATTCAAGCCTATTTTGGGAAACAGGGAAACGAATACAGCATGGCCAGAACGCATATAAACAGCTGTGATTTCTCTCTTGGAAATTATTCCTACTGTGAAACACCAGGCGATACAGAATTGAATGATTTTTCTATTTCCAGAGATAAAGAAATGCTTATTCCCTTTGTCCAGGATGCCCTGGAACACGCAAAAACACCTATAAATATTTTGGCATCGCCATGGAGTCCACCAGCATGGATGAAAACCAATGGTCAAATGAATAATGGTGGCAAATTAAAAGACGAATATCGAAAAGCGTGGGCCAAATACTATTGTAAATATATTATTGCCTATGAGAAAGAAGGTATTCCCATTTGGGGGATCTCGGTCCAGAATGAACCAGCAGCAACACAGACCTGGGATTCCTGTATTTATACAGCCACGGAGGAACGAGATTTCGTTCGGGATTATCTAGGCCCTGCATTGGGAAATAGTAATTTTCTCAATAAAAAGCTGATTATATGGGATCATAACCGGGATATTATGGTAGAAAGAGCTCAGACTATTCTCAATGATCCGGAAGCAGCAAAATACGTCTGGGGTACTGGATTCCATTGGTACGATGGTGATCATTTTGACGCAGTACAACAGCTCCATGATGAGTTCCCGAATAAGCAACTCATCTTTACCGAAGGATGCCAGGAAAATGGACCCCATATAGGCTCATGGGAACTTGG
>CEUZ01011313.1_pt1 | contig 14136 bp, 11 predicted proteins | sample 361511 | NCBI WGS metagenome assembly CEUZ01 (sample SAMEA2622822, study PRJEB7988) | marine metagenome | biome: marine biome (ENVO:00000447); feature: surface water layer (ENVO:00002042); material: "saline water (ENVO:00002010), including plankton (ENVO:xxxxxxxx)" | depth 5 m
AACCGTCCACACTTCTCTTCTTCTTTTTTTACAATTTAAAACAGCTAGAAATGTAGCTGCCAAAAATCTTCTCGGCAGTTTAAAATCTGACATTTCAATTATCATCCCCGCAATTAACCAAGAAAAACTAAGCTTTTTCGGAGTGAACCGCTGGTTATAGTCTAATTAATGGATAAATCAAGGCGAATATTAGCTATAAATACGCACAAAATTTAAGGTTTTTGTAACAAATTTATAAGAGTTTGATATATAAAATTTACAAAATATACTAATGATTAGCAAAATAAGGTCTAATTAAAATGTACCAAACTTTTATAAAAAATTGGGAGAAAACTAAGTACTTTTTGTCACTTGGTTTTATAGTCTTTTTTGTTTTTCTACTTACAGTTGTTTATAGAAGTGACGACCAAATTACCAAAAAGTCTGAAGTTTATATTGATAAAAGTAAAGATTTAGAAATATTTCAAAAGTTCTTATTAAGCAAAATTAAATCACCCTTCATTAACGTTGATTATGAAATAAAAAGTGGCGATACAATACAAAAAATCTTAAAAAAATACAAAATTCAAGACAACGAAATACAACAAATTATTAATCAATACAAAAAATATAGCAACCCAAATAAACTTATAGTAAAAAATAAAATTAATATTATTGTTAAAGAAAATTCATCTTCAAATAAAAATTACATACAAAAATTTTCTGTTCCAATTACAAAAAGTACAACCATAGAAATAGCAAGAAATGCGGAAGATAAAATCTCATCAAAAAAAATTATAACAAAACTATACAAAAAGAAATCTCTTGCTGAAAATGTAATTAATAAAAATCTTTATACAGCTGCCATTGAAGCAAATATGAATCCAGATACAATTATAGAGTTTGCAAGAATTTTTGGATTTGAAATTGATTTTCAAAGAGATATACGAAAAAATGATTATTTTAAAGTTCTATATGAAAAATATGTTGATGAGAATAAAGAATTTATAAAAAGTGGTTCTATACTTTACGCTTACATGTCGGTTAATGGAAGAGAAATTGGTCTGTACAGATTTGGAAATGATAAAGAATATAGTTATTTTGATGTAAACGGAAAAAGTGTTGAGAAAGCTCTGATGAAAACTCCAATTAATGGAGCGAGACTTTCTTCTCCTTTTGGTATGAGAAAACATCCAATCCTTGGATTTAATAAAATGCATCGTGGTACAGATTTTGCTGCACCAATGGGAACGCCTGTAATGGCTTCAGGATCTGGAACTGTTACTCGTGCAAAATGGTGTGGTGGTGGTGGAAATTGTATAAAGATAAAACACAACTCAACATATCAAACTGTTTATGCTCATCTTCAAAAATTCGCAAGAGGAATTAAAGCAGGAAAAAAAGTAAAACAAGGACAAATAATTGGTTACGTCGGTTCTACAGGAATGTCTACAGGTCCTCATCTGCACTACGAAGTAATAGTTAATGGAAAAAAAGTAAACTCACAAAAATTAAAACTTCCATCAGGAAAAGTACTTAAAGCTGAAGAAAGAACAAAATTTGAAATACACAGAATTAAAACTGATGTATTAATCGCTGAAATGTTTGCTAAAAAAAATTAATAAAATAAGTTTACTGCTTATTATCGTTTTTGTTGTCTTGAGAAAGTGAATTATTTTCAGTTTGGACGTTATTGTTTTGGTTATTATTCTGGTTATTATTTACTGCTTGCTTATCAGCAAAATTAATTTTATTTTTATTTTTATCTTCTATAACTCTCATAAAATGATCTGCATGTTGAAGATAATTTTCCCCTAAAGTTTTATCTCCAGATGAAATCGCCTCTTTTGCTAAAGTGGTATATTTTTCAAATAATTTTTCTGCACTTTGAATATTTCTAAAAATATTTCTTCCTTGATCGTTTGTGAAGGAGTTAGTTCTCAATCTCATGTGACCACGATCACCTCCTCTTGACATATGATGATTTCTGCCATTTGAACGACGTCTAAATCTTTTTGGTTTACGCTGAAACATATATTTTTTGAAGCATCTTATTTATATAAGACTTTAACTTTAAGATTTTATTCATTTATAATTTGATTTGTCAAAATAATTATTTTTTAATTTAAAAAAACTTCACTTTAGTGCTCATTATGCAACGTACATTATTATTAAAATCATATTCTTTACTCAACTCTTTGTAACCATTATGCTTTAGTATATTAGCAACTTCTCGATATTGATTGTGCCCAATTTCTAGGGCAAGCATTCCATTTCTTTTTAAAAGATGATTAGATTTATAAATAACTTTTTTTATCAGGTCAAGACCATCAACTCCTCCGTCTAGAGCATTTAAGGGTTCATAATCCGTAATATCTCTACTTAAATTTTTTATTTCCCAGGATGGTATGTAGGGAGGGTTTGATACAATCAGATCGTACTTACCAATGCTAAATTTGTTTAGGTCTACATTTTTAAACTTTGATCTTTTGGATAATTTTAAAATCTTTGAGTTTAAAATAGCCATTTTAACAGCTTTTTGAGAAATATCTATTCCTACACCCCTCGCAGAATTTAACTCTTTAAGAATTGAAAGTAATATGCAGCCTGATCCGGTACCAATATCCAAAATATTTATTTTCTTGTATTGAAAATAACTGATTATTTTATAAATTAAAAGTTCTGTTTCGGGTCTTGGTACAAGAGTGTCACGATTGACAAGAAAAATTTCTTTCCAAAATTCTTTTTTGCCAGTTATATATGCAACAGGTTCTTTTTTAATTCTTCTATTAATTGCAAGATCATATTTAAGCTTAATTTTTTTAGATATCTTTTTTTGATCATTTATTATTAGATATTCTTTATTAATATTCATTATATCTGAAAGAATTATTTGCGCATCTAATTGATGAGAAATAATATTATGTTTTTTCAAAATTTTTGACGCGTTTTTAATTGCTTTTTCTAAAATCATTTTATTTTTTTAAACTAGCTAATTTTATTTCTTGGTCTTGCATTCTTAGATTTTGACTTAATTCTTCAAATGCATCTCCATTAAGAAATTCTTGCAACTTGTGTAAAGTTAAATTTATTCGATGATCAGTAATTCTGCCTTGAGGAAAATTATAAGTTCTAATTCTTTCCGATCTGTCACCTGTACCTATTTGATTTTTTCTGTCTTTCGATCTTTCCTTATCTTTTTTTTCTCGTTCCGCTTCATACACTCTAGATCTTAAAATTTTCATTCCTTTTGCTCGATTTTTATGTTGAGATTTTTCATCTTGATTGGTTACAACAATTCCTGTTGGGATATGAGTAATTCTAACCGCTGAATCTGTTGTGTTGACTGACTGTCCTCCGCTGCCTGTACTTCTGTATACATCAATTCTTAAATCTTTCTCTTGAATTTTTATATCTACCTCTTCTGCTTCAGGAAGTACAGCCACGGTTGCGGCCGATGTATGCACACGACCTTGAGTTTCTGTTTTAGGTACTCTTTGAACTCGATGCACGCCACTTTCATATTTTAAAAAAGAATAAATATTATTTCCCTTAATTAATAAAATTACTTCTTTAAAACCTCCTGCATTGCTTTTTGATATACTTATTATTTCAAATGACCATTTGTTTTTTAAACAAACTTTTTCATACATTTTATAAAGATCTGCAACAAACAAGCCTGCCTCATCACCTCCTGTACCAGCTCTAATTTCTAGAATTGCATTTTTAGAATCAGCTTCATCTTTAGGTAATAAAAATATTTTTAATTTTTTTTCATTTTGTTGTTTTTTTTCTAAGAGTTGAGCAAGTTCGCTTTCTGCTAATTTAACCATTTCTTTATCGTTATCTTTTTCATTTATGATTTTTTCTAATTCAATTTTTTCTTTTTCAAAACTTACATATCCTCTCGCTTCATTAATAATTTGTCCTATACTAGAATATTCTTTAGACATTTTTACAAATTCTTTTTTATCAATATCGCTTGATGATAGCGACTTTTCTAAAGAATTATAATTATCGATGATTGATTTTACTTTTTCTATTGGGATCATTTTATGTAATTTAAGTATTTTTTAATTCTTTTGATTTGTTTTCAACCATTGAAACTACTTCTTCTATTATTTTTTCACTAGCAACTTTATGATGAGGTAATCCTGAAATGTACATCATATGATCATCTTTACCACCGCCGGTTAATCCAATTTGAGTTTGTGAAGCTTCTCCAGGTCCATTAACTACACACCCTATTACAGATAAAGTTATTGGTTCTTTAATGTGCGCAAGTTTTTCTTCTAAAATTTTAACCGTGTTAATAACAGGAAAACCTTGTCTGGCACAAGATGGGCAAGATATAATATTTACTCCTCGATGCCTTAAGTTTAAAGATTTTAAAATTTCATATCCAATTTTCACTTCTTCAACTGGATTTGCTGACAATGAAACCCTAATGGTGTCACCTATTCCTTCCATTAATAAAATACCCATTCCAATTGATGATTTAATGCTACCAGAAGTTAAGCTTCCTGCTTCGGTAATTCCTAAATGCAAAGGGTAATCACAAACTTTTGAAAGTTGTTGGTAAGCTTTTGTAGATAAAAAAACATCTGATGATTTTACACTTATTTTAAAATTAAAAAAATCTTCATCTTCCAAAATTTTTATATTATTTATTGCGCTTTCAACTAAAGCCTCGGGACATGGTTCTTTATATTTTTCCAACAATGATTTTTCAAGTGATCCTGCATTAACTCCAATTCTTATAGAACAATTATTATCTTTCGCTGCTTTAATAATTTCTTGTACTCTTTCTTTAGAACCTATATTACCAGGATTTATTCTTAAACAATCGGCTCCTGAATTTGCCGCTTCAATTGCTCTTTTATAGTGAAAATGTATATCAGCTACTATTGGTACTTCTACATGTTTTACAATTTTTTTTAAAGCTAAAGAAGAATCTCTATCTGGACAAGAGACTCTGACAATATCTGCTCCTGCTTCAACTGTTTCATTTATTTGTCTAATTGTAGCTTCAACATCTGTAGTTAAAGTGTTTGTCATTGTTTGCACAGAAATTGGTGCATCGCCACCCACTTCAACTTTTCCTACTTTAATTTTTTTAGTTTTCTTTCTTTTAATATCTCTAAATGGTCTTATACTCATGAAATTGTTTTATTAGTTAAGTCCGAAAGTTTTATGTAATTTTCTAATTGCTTTCCTAGTTAAATGTTCTCGAATTAATACAGAAATTTTTATTTCTGATGTGGAAATTGCCAAAATGTTTATTTTTTCTTCTGATAAAGATCTAAACATTTTATATGTTACACCAGGACTAGCTATCATCCCAGCACCAATTATTGACACTTTTGCAAGTTTATCATCATGTGTTATTTTATTATATTTTAATTTTGCTTTATTTTTTTTAATTAAATTCAGTGTTTTTTTTAAATCTTCTCTTTTAATTGTAAAAGTTATATTAGCTTTTTTACCATCAAGAGAAGTATTTTGAATTACCATATCAATATTTATATTATTTTTTCCTATTGGTTCAAATACATCTGCAGCTACTCCGGGTTTATCAATAACTCCAACTATAGAAACTTTTGCGTTATCTTTTGAATACGCAATTCCTGTTACTACTTTCTTATAATCTATTATATTCTCAGGAATTATTTTTGTCCCAGGTTTTTCAGAAAAAGTGGATCTAACATGAATTGGGATATTTCCAATCATAGAAGCTTGTACTGCTCCAGGTTGCATAACTTTTGCACCTAAAGATGCCATTTCTAACATTTCTTCATAAGAAATTTTTTCAATTTTTTTTGCTTTTTTATTTATTGAAGGATCGGTCGTAAGAACTCCATCTACATCTGTATAAATTTCGCATGAGTGTGTATTAAAAAACTTTGCTACTGCTACAGCAGATAAATCTGATCCTCCGCGTCCCAAAGTAGTAATTCTATTTTCTTTTGAAACCCCTTGAAAACCAGCAATGACGGCCACACCTTTTTTAGAAATAAAATCTATAACTTCATCTGTTTTAATTTTTGTTATTTGTGATGAGTTGTAGTTTTCATTAGTTATAATCGGAATTTGCCACCCTAGCCACGATCTAGCTTTTACTCCAATATTTATAAGAGCTGCAGACAATAATGAACACGAAACTTGTTCACCTGAAGATAAAAGTACATCGAGTTCTTTACTATCAAAATTTTTGCTTATTAAATTAGATTTTTTTTTTAAATTATCTGTCGTTCCGGACATTGCTGAAACTATAACTATAATTTCATTACCAGCTTTAAACCTTTTTTTTATAATTTTGGCTACTTTTTTAATTTTATCTATGGTTCCAACAGATGTACCGCCAAACTTTAGAATTAATCTTTTCATGCTAAAATATCTTATTTACTTTATTTAATTTTTAATAATAAATACTCTTAATTATAAAAATGTACAAGCATATCTAAATTATTATTATTTTGACTACAGTAGATAAAAAAGAAATTGAAAAGTTTTCCAAAATGGCTCATGAATGGTGGGATCCAAATGGTAAATTTAAGCCTTTGCATCTTTTTAATCCTGTAAGAATTGAATTTATCAAAAAAAAACTGATTTCATATTTTAACCTCAATTTAGATGATAAAGAACCTCTTAAAAATTTAAAAATTCTTGATGTTGGATGTGGTGGCGGCCTTCTTTGTGAACCGCTAACAAAATTAGGGGCGTCTGTTACTGGAATTGATGCTTCAGAAAATAATATTATGATTGCTAAATTACATTCAAAAAAAATGAACCTTAAAATTAATTATATAAAAGGTTCTCCAGAAAATTTAAATTTAAAAAATCAATTTGATGTTATTTTAAATATGGAAGTCGTTGAACATGTTTCAAACGTAGAACTTTTTATAAAAAATTGTTCAAAATTAATTAAAAAAAAAGGAATTATGTTTGTAGCCACGCTTAACAAAAATTTGAAATCTTATGTGTTTGCAATTATAGGTGCAGAATATATTTTAAGATGGTTGCCTGCAGGCACTCATGACTGGGAAAAATTTTTATCACCGAAAAATCTTGAAGATATTGTATGTAACAATAATTTTTTGATCGATGAAACAATAGGCGTAAAATTTAATCCATTCTCACAAAAATGGAATTTAAGCAAAGATACTTCGGTTAATTATATATCAACTTTTTTGAAAAATTAATTTTCAGATTTGTCAATCCAAGGAATGGTTGTCACATCAATTCCTTCTTCTATTAACTCAGATGTCTCTTCTGGGGTGGCTCTTCCATATATTCCCTTTGAGGATTTTTTGTCGTAATGAATACTTCTTGCTTCTCTTGTAAAGTTGTCTCCTACATTTTTGCAATTTTTTTCGATATACTTTCTAAATTTTAAAAGTTCTTTTTTAATACTCTTTTCTAATTTTGCTTTTTCATTAGTTTTATTTGATTTGCTGTTTAAATTTGGTGACATTACTGATTTCTTTACTGAATGAGAATCGCAGTAAATACACTTTATGAATTTCTTTTTATATAGAGAATCAAATTCTGATGAGCTTGAGAACCAACTCTCAAAAATTTCTCCGCATTTACAAGTTAAATTATATTTTATCATTAATAGTTATATTATTTAATTTTATTTTAAAAAAACAAGTATTAATTTCTATAATCTGCATTTATATCAATGTAATCGTGTGTGAAATCACATGTATAAACTGTAAATGAACCATTTCCGAGATTTAAGTTTACTTCAATATTGATTGCGTCCCATTTCATGTATTCCTTTAAATCATTTTCGTTGTAATTTTTTGAAATTTTTCCTTGTTCGGTAACAAGATGATCGCCAAATTTAATTTGAATTTTATTAGCAATAACATTTTCACCTGATTTTCCTATTGCCATGATAATTCTTCCCCAATTAGGATCTTCACCTGCTATTGCAGTTTTAAACAAAGGAGAATTTGCAATTGAAAAACCAATATTTTTCGCCATAGCTACAGATCTTGATCCTATCACATTAATTGAAATAAATTTTTTTGCTCCCTCTCCATCAACAACGATTTGTTTAGCAAGATTTAAACATAATCTATGTAAAGATTTTTCAAAATCCTGTAACTTAGGATCTAACACATTATAAATTTTACTATTTTTTGCTTTTCCGGTAGCAAATATACCAACCATATCATTGGTGGAAGTGTCGCTATCTACAGTTATGGAATTAAATGTTGTTAAAGTTATTTTTTTTAAAATAGCTTTTAAAAAAACTGAAGGTATGTTTGCATCAGTAAATATAAATCCAAGCATGGTCGCCATATTTGGAGCAATCATTCCCGATCCTTTTGCTATTCCTGAAATTTTAATTAACTTATTTCCCATTTTGCATTCTTCGTAAGCAACTTTCGGCTTTGTGTCAGTAGTCATAATTGCGGTTGCCGATTTAAACCAGACAAATTTATTTTGTTCAGATCTTAGTTTTTTTACTAATTCTGGAATTCTATTTTTAATTTTTAAATATGGAAAATCTTCTCCAATTACTCCTGTAGAAGCAAAAACTAAATCTGTTATTTTTACAACTTCACTTACCCCTTTGGGTGTTTGCGATGATTTTAAGGTTAAAGCTTTTGACAAGGATAATGCGACTTCTTTTAATCCTTGAGCGCCTTTGGTGCCAGTAAAAGTATTAGCATTTTTTGTATTTACCATAAGTGCTTTTACAAAGTGTCTTTTAATCTTTAGGTTCCAGTTAATGCTTGTTGAAGTGATTTTGGAATTTGTGTAGACCGCAGCAAAATTTGCTCCATCTTTAAAATAAAACAGAGCTAAATCATCTCTACCATCCCCATACAGATCTGCAGATATAGCTGACAATTCAAGACCGTCTATGGGCTGTAACTCTTGGAATTCGCCCATTTTTGATATTTTAACTTTGGGATTAAGTAAATTTTTTAAGTTTAAAGTCATTACTGTTTAAAATTTCATATTATTGATTATATAAGTCTTATAATAAAGCAATATATTTATTTATGTTAAGCATTCGTGAAATTATCGGCAAATTTGTTAAAAATTCAAGTCAAAGAGATATTGATAAATTAAAATCAATTGTCAAACAAATTAACGATTTAGAGCCAAAAATTAAAGATATTTCGGACGAACAATTTCCATTAAAAACTGATGAATTTAAATCTAAAATCCAAAAAGGAGTAGCTTTGGATGAACTTCTGCCAGAAGCATTTGCTTGCGTAAGGGAGGCTGCAAGAAGAACATTGAACGAAAGACATTTTGACGTTCAATTAATGAGCGGGGTTATACTACATCAGGGAAAAATTTCAGAACAAAAAACTGGCGAAGGTAAAACTTTAGCAGCAACTCTACCAGTATATTTAAACGCTCTATTAGATAAAGGAGTTCATGTTGTAACTGTAAATGATTTTTTAGCAAAAAGAGATTCGGAATGGATGGGTAAGGTTTATAATTTTTTAGGTTTGTCTGTTGGTTGCATCACAAATGAAATGGACGATATTGAAAGAAAAAAAAATTACAACTGTCATGTAACTTATGGAACTAATAATGAATTTGGTTTTGATTATTTAAGGGATAACATGAAATACAATATTGAAGAAATGGTACAAAGAGATCATTTTTTTTGTATCGTAGATGAAGTGGATAGTATACTTATTGATGAAGCAAGAACGCCACTAGTAATTTCAGGATCCACTGAAGATAAATCTGATCAATATTTTGTGTGTAACAAATTTGTTAAAGATTTGATTAAAGAAGATTATGAATTAGATGAAAAAAATAAAAATGTTATGCTTTCTGAAAAAGGTATAGATAAAATTGAAAAAATGTCAAAAACATTTGGTTTGCTTAAAAATAATAATTTCTATGATCCGCAAAACATAAACTTAGTTCACCACATCAACCAGGCTATGAAAGCTAATTTATTATTTTTTAAAGATACAGATTACATTGTTAGAGATAACAAGGTACAATTAATTGATGAATTTACGGGTAGAGTTCTTGAAGGTAGAAGATTTTCAGATGGACTACACCAAGCCTTAGAGGCAAAAGAAAAAGTTGAAATCCAAAGTGAAAATCAAACATTAGCTTCTATTACATATCAAAACTATTTTCGTTTATACAGCAAGCTAGCGGGAATGACTGGCACAGCCGCAACAGAAGCAGAAGAATTTTTTGATATTTATAGACTTGCAGTAGTAAGCGTTCCAACAAACCAAAAAATGATAAGAAAAGACTGGAATGATCAAATATTTAGAACTGAAAAGGAAAAAAATAATGCAATTATAAATAAAGTGATAGAGTGTAATAAAAAAGGTCAGCCAGTTTTAATCGGAACTACAAGTATAAATAAATCTGAAACTTATTCTAAGTTGCTTTCTAACAGCGGAATGAAACACTCTGTTTTGAATGCAAAACAGCACGAAAAAGAAGCTGAAATTATTGCTGACGCTGGCAAATTAAATGCAGTGACTTGTAGTACCAACATGGCAGGTAGAGGAACTGATATAAAATTGGGTGGAAAAATTTTAAATGAAAAAAATATAGAAGAAAAAAATAAAGTTAAAGAACTAGGTGGATTATTTGTTATAGGAACAGAAAGACACGAAAGTAGAAGGATTGATAACCAACTTAGAGGAAGATCAGGAAGACAAGGAGATCAAGGAAATTCTATATTTTATATAAGTTTAGAAGATGATCTTATGAGAATATTTGGATCTGAGTCTATTGATACAATAATGAAAAAATTTGGCTTAAAGGAAGGAGAATCAATTGATCATCCGTGGATAAATAAAGCATTGGAAAGAGCACAACAAAAAGTTGAAGGGAGAAATTTTGATATAAGAAAAACATTATTAAAGTTCGATGATGTTATGAATGATCAAAGAAAAGTAATATTTGACCAAAGAAAAGAAATTTTAAAATCCAACAATATAACAGAGATAATTAATTCTTTTTCTGAAGATTTAATAAATAATTTCTTTATTGAGAAAGACATATATGAAAGAGAAGATCAAATTGAAGCTTTTAAAACAAAAATAAAACCTATAATGGGCCGATCAATTAAAGATGATGAATTAGAAAATTTAATCAAATTAAAAGAGCACGAATTTAAGAATTCTTTTAAAGAAAAAATTGATCAATTTAGAGATAAAAGAATTAAATCAATTGGTGAAAAAACCAATTTAGAACTTGAAAAAAGAATATTCCTTCAAACAATAGATTTTTTATGGAGAACACATTTACAATATCTTGAACATTTAAGACAGGTGGTGGGATTGCGTGGATATGCACAAAAAGATCCTCTTCAGGAATTTAAAAAAGAAGCATTTAATTTATTTGAATCATTGTTAAATAAAATTAAAGTTGATTTAATTACTTTTTTAAACAATTTAGAAATTGTTTCACAAGAAGAGCTAAAAAATACTCAAACTAGTAAATCAAATAAACAATTGAGTGATAATCCAAAATGTTTACTTGCAATGAAAAAAAACGAAAAAATACCTAGAAATGAAAAATGTCCTGCAACAGGTAAAAAGTATAAACATTGTTGTGGAGCTCTATAATTTTAAATAAAAAATAAAATTCCTATTAGTATTAAAGCAACACCAATTACAATTTTATATTTAGGCGAAAATTTTTTTAAATAAGTAAAAAAATTACTTTTTGTAATCCAATCACCTTCTTTTTGAAATGCAGTAAAGGGTCTGTGTTTTCCAATATCTAAAAACTTTTCTTTTCTTTGTTTTAATATTTCCTCTTTAGTTAAATTTTTGAACTCTTCTAAGTATTTCATTAATATATTTTTAGTTGAAATAACCACTTGTTCTTTATCGCGATGCGCTCCACCAGTTGGTTCCTGAATTACTTCATCAATTATCTTCATCTTTAATAAATCTTTCGATGTTAACTTCATAGCTTGGGCCGCCTCTAATGATTTACTTGGATCTCTCCACAATATAGATGCGCAACCTTCCGGTGATATAACCGAATATATTGCATGTTCGAACATTATAACTTTATTTGCTGATGCTAACGCTATTGCTCCGCCAGATCCTCCTTCACCAATTATAATTGAAATTATTGGAACCTCTAATGACAGGCAGCAATCTATTGCGCTTGCTATCGCCTCGGCTTGCCCTCTTTGTTCTGCGCCAATGCCCGGATAAGCACCAGGCGTATCAACAAATGATATTACTGGAATATTAAATTTATTTGCGAGTCTCATTAACCTTATACATTTTCTGTAACCTTCAGGTTTCATCATTCCAAAATTTCTTTTTAATCTACTATCTAAATCATCCCCTTTTTCTTGGCCTAGAACCAATACTGATCTTTCTTCAAATTTAGCAAAACCCGCAAGAACAGATTCGTCATCTGAAAAATGTCTATCTCCTGATAAATTTATAAAATTTGTGAATAAATTTTCTATAAAAAATTTTGCTTTTGGTCTTTCTTCGTGTCTGGCTACTTGTGTTGTCTGCCATGCATTTAAATTTGAATATGAAACTTTCAGTTTGCTGTCTATTTCTTCTTGAATTTTAGATATTTTATCAGTTGCAACTTCTGATAAACCTTCTTTATTGTAAGGATCTTTTAATTTATCTAATTCTTCTTCAAGCGTCTTTATTTCACGTTCAAAATCTAAATAATTTTTCATATTATAAAATCAATAATACTTGAATATAAATATATATAAATATAAATATTAGTGGCAAAATTTTGACTAGCTATGAATTATAAAACTCAAGGTAAATTGTCGGTAGCAGAAGAATTGCTAGAATTTGTTAATAATGAACTGCTGCCTGGTACAGATATTAATCCAAATGAATTTTGGTCTGGTTTTGACAAATCTGTACATGAATTATCTCCTTTAAATAAAAAACTTCTTATAATCAGAGATGAGATGCAAAAAAAGATAGATAAATGGCACATTGATAATAAAGGTAAAGAATTAAATCAAAAAAATTATGAAAATTTTTTAAAAGAAATTGGATATTTGGTCGAAGAGGGTCAAAATTTTTCTGTTGAAACAAAAAATGTAGACTCCGAAATATCTAGTATTCCTGGTCCACAACTCGTAGTTCCTGTGATGAATGCAAGATATTCTTTAAATGCTGCTAATGCTAGATGGGGCAGCTTATATGATGCTCTATATGGGACCGACGTTATTTCAGAATCAGATGGTGCAGAACGAGGAAAGAAATATAATTATATAAGAGGTGAAAAAGTAATTAAATATGCTCGTAAAATATTGGATGAAAACATTCCACTTCAAGAAGGCAGTTGGAAAGATATTGCGGAAATTCCTAAAGTTGAAGACAATAATTTAAATTTAAAATTAAAAAACCCCAAACAATTTGTTGGATATAATAAAAAATCGAATAATTTATCTTCCCTTTTATTTGTTAACAATAATCTTCATATAGATGTTAGATTTGATGTAAATCAAACACGCGGGGGACTTAAAGACAAAGCGGGTATTTATGATTTAACTTTGGAGTCAGCTATAACCGCAATTATGGATCACGAAGACTCTGTTGCGGCAGTAGATGCTAAAGATAAAGTTCATGGATATAGAAACTGGTTAGGATTAATGAAAGGTGACTTAGAATATAAAGGCGAAAAAAACGGAAAAAAATTCATAAGAAAATTAAATCCTGATAGAGAATATATTTCTTCTGATGGAAATAAAATTAAATTACACGGAAGAGCTTTAATGCTTAACAGAAATGTTGGGCACTTAATGACAAACTCTGCAATTTTATTACAGGACAAATCGGAAATTCCTGAAGGTATAATGGATGCATTCATAACAACGGCTGCAGCAATTCATGATTTTAAAAATAAAAAAAATTCAAGAACTAATTCTTTTTATATTGTTAAACCAAAAATGCATGGACCAGATGAAGTTTCTTTTGCTAGCTCAATTTTTGAAAAAGTAGAAGAAGTTTTAAATTTGAAAAAATATACAATTAAAATTGGAATAATGGATGAAGAAAGAAGAACGACTGTAAATTTAAAAGAATGCATAAGAACTGTGAAAAATAGAGTTGTTTTTATTAATACTGGATTTTTAGATCGGACGGGCGATGAAATGCACACCTCAATGGAAGCAGGACCTATGATTAAAAAAGG
>CEUZ01103522.1_pt1 | contig 14134 bp, 15 predicted proteins | sample 361511 | NCBI WGS metagenome assembly CEUZ01 (sample SAMEA2622822, study PRJEB7988) | marine metagenome | biome: marine biome (ENVO:00000447); feature: surface water layer (ENVO:00002042); material: "saline water (ENVO:00002010), including plankton (ENVO:xxxxxxxx)" | depth 5 m
GTCTTTTTTGATTTGTGCTTGTGTGTTTTGAGTGATTTTTATCAGTACGTCAAGTTGAGAATCTGCCTGTACCGAGCTTGGTATGGTAACAAAACACATGGTAGCAATCAAAAACAATGAGAGAAGAATCAGTGGTTTGTTCATGAATTATCCTCCAAGCTGCTTTTTAGCTTTACAATATTCTGCAAATCTTTCTTCTCAATTTCTATAATTCCCTGCCTTTCAAGACGCTTGACAGCCCTCCACATAGTAGTACGTGGTTGAAGGAATTTCTTACGTAATTCACTTTCATAGGCCTGCCCTCCATTTGCAGCTATGAAATTAACTATTTCTTTATCATCTTCCCTTAGATCCTGTTTTGCTTTGAAAATTGATTCCGGATCAGGTATTTGTGGTTTGGATTCTTCGTCTTTAATTATTACAGTTGAATCAGCAGTTCTGGATTTTCTTTTTGCAATAACTAATGCAGTAATAATTGCAGCAGCTGCGATGCCAGCTATATACAAGATTAATTGACTACCAATTCCATCATCTTCTTGCTGTACAGGCTGGGCAGAAGCTAATGTGCTGATGTAATAACTAATACTAGTTTTACCTGATGGGAAAACCAGATGTGACTGGTCATTTTCTACCTGCATGCTAATTGGAAAATTACTCATTTCAATAATCACTGAATTTTTTGGCATTACTACCGAGTATTGCTCAACTGCATCAATCGAAAACGTCCATATTTTCCCAGTTTTTGAAACTAAATCTTGTGTATCATAATCAATGGAGAGTTGTGACGCACCAAATGTCTCTATTAGCGCTAAATTATGGTCAATCTCACTAGATAGTAAAAGTCCATCTTCATCAACAATTGTAATATTTTCTATCATTTCCCCAAAAAGCTCAACTGGTACTTCCAGTTTTAGTGGGTCCACATCTAATTCATAAAAAACATGTGTTGAACCATCCTGATAAATGGTAAAATCAAGGGTTCGGCTGGACGCAAAGGACTGCTGGATTGGGGTGCTTAGGACTACAAGCACCAGACCTATCACAACTACTGGTAATCTCACCATCGTTGAGAGGATATCCATTTTCCCCACCAAAAGCATTTCCCCCCCCGGAGATTGATGCTTTTGTGCAACAATTTGTTGCAAATTCAAAGCCTAATACCTTAGATTCATGGATTCAATGAGATTTTGAAACTTTTGGAATTCCTGGATAAAATCAAGTCCTTTTTCGGTAATCTTGAAAAGTCTGTTTCTATCGCTTCTTTCCGACTGCATCAAACCTGCATTGATTAGCTTCTCACATTTGTCTAATACTGCATAGTGAGAGAGGTTTGCTTTTCGGGATATTGCAGATACAATAACCCCTCTTTGGCCTCCATCCATGGTTACATCTAGGATATCTCCCATGATTCCCATCTCGGATCTGTACTGTTGTTTTGACATGTCATATCATAGGATCGAGGTGTTTATGAGGAACATTTTGAAACGCCATAGCGGAACGCCTAGCGGAACACGTTTTGAGTGGTCAAAATCTGCTAAAAATTGGCATTTTCTCTGCGGGGGCGAAAATCCAAGAATTTTGGGGTTTGGCATAACTTTTATCTTCCTGAATAATTTTATTGAATCAATGGGTCTGTTCGACGTTTTTAAGGATGAGGATAAAGATGAAAATTCTGGCGGAACAGCTGAGGAAACACCTAGTTTTGAATCTGAGCCAGAACCAACAGAAACACCTAGTTTTGAATCTGAGCCAGAACCAACAGAAACACCATCTACAGAACCTACTGAGGAAACAACCTCATATTCACAAACTGGTACTGCAGTACAAAGTCAGCTTGGAATAGAAGGATTGATGGATAAACGACACAAAGTGGGAGAGGCTATTGACTATGTTGGCTCGATGATTAAAGAATTAAGAGAAAAACGAGCAAATCTACAAAAAAGCATTGAGGATGAATCTGTGGATATTAAGAATTTGAAAGAAAAACTTACCAAGATAAATCAATTCATACAGGAAGAAAATGATGGTTTGCAGGAATTGACCAGAAAGCGTTCTGAAGTAGAAAAGGATGCAGATGAAGTTGGTAATATTGTTTACAGCTTACGTGATAAGATTACAGAAATTGACAAAATAGTAGCTGACGAAGCTAGTAGAATTAGCAGTTTTAAATCGTCTAAAAGTTAGGAAAATACTGATTCTTTTATCTGTCGTTTTTCTCCACAATTTGTACAGAATATATCATCTGTAGCAATCATAGAACCACAACTTGTACAAACTGGCTCATGATGTTTCTCTGTAGTTTTGAACCAATTTCGTAGCATCTAAAATCACTTACATAAAACGAGATTGTGAAGAAGCCTGCGATACTTCATTTGGTATAGATGGGAATCTATCTCCAGATTGCTGTTCTGCAACTGCAGAAGCCTCCTGCAAGATTTTTTCTGATTCTGCATTCATGACCGCATCAGTGCCAAATGAGGCATCCGTGCTGTGGAAGGTTTCTGTCATCAAGCCACCTAGCATCTCTGCCATGTTGTTGAGTTCTTGGTCTGCGCCTGGCATGAATTTGGCTAGTGACGTTTTCATGTTCTTCATTAATCCGATGGTTGGCATTACAGTTACTACTGTGTCTCCCAAGTCATGGAATGTTGTTAATCGTAATTCTATTTGTTCGATAGCCATTCGTGCGTTGCCTAGAACACGACGTACTTTGCGAACTTCGGCTAATTCTTTTGATAAGGTTTTAGCAGTATGAGTATCGTGCTGTTGTGTAGCTTCGACTATTCTATGAAAAATTTTCTCATTTCTGCTATCTAATGATGATAACATGTTATCTAATTTTGCAACTTGCATTTGCAATTTTTTAATGGCTGTTTCAATGCGTGGTTTCAAGGCACCCTTTGGTTTGATTACACTGTTTAATCTTTCAGATATGCCCGGTTTCTGTGGTTTTGACCACCTACTTGATAGTGAAGCCATATGGCATGATTTCGAAATTGATTATTAATTTCAGGTGTGAATAATGGTTAACAGTACATGAAATTTCGATGACTAAATTTACTAGTAAACAGCACAAGTCCTGTGAGTAAAAAGTCCATAATTGGTGGTATTATCCTAGCAGCCATCATAGGGGTGGTATTTGTTGGAGCCCAGATAAATCCGGATAATCCAGAAAATCTCAAAACTGATGATTCTGATGTTTTCCATATTCGTTTGGCTGATTCATCATTATATGAAAATGGAGTTTATTCTGAAATGTTCCAAATTGAAAAAGGAGTCTACAAATTCAGATTTGTACCAAATGGTGACAGCCCGCAAAAACTATCAATAAAATTATTCACAGAATCTGGTGTTGTTCTAATGGATAATCATTTCGAGTTAGAGGGAACCCTGATTGATAATGGAATATCATCATGGTATACTTGGGATTATTTGAGTAATGATAACATACTCAAAATTGATGAATCACAGCAGGTTAAGATTTTTGTCAATCCGAATGGAAATCTGAAAGGACCAGTAAGTATAGGGTTAGTCTCAATAAAATAGAAATAGTCTGTAAAATAGTAAGAAATGAGATAATTGGCAAATAACAAGAAAAAGCAAAGACGGAATATCATTATCGTTATGGCAATAATCTGGTTTGTAGTTACACTACCTTTGCCTTGGATATTTACTGGTGATATAGGTCTGGATCAAGCATTCACTATATTGCCTATTATTGGTTTTATCTCAATTCCTTTTGTGGTACTTGGTATTGCATGGACTTTGAAGCCAGAATTAACAACATAACTAATTTTTGAACCAAGGCTGATTTTCCAAATAATCTAGTTCTTTTACAATAGATTCTATTTTTTGGGTAATTGCCATATCTGACTGAAATTGCTCAAACATCTCCTTTTCCTCTTCTTTTGAAAGAATCTCCTTTTCTGCTTTCTCGAAAAAATCCTCTTCCTTTGATAAATGGTCGTTCAGATAAATTGAGTAAGTTTTCAAGAATCGTGCCACAGGCTCGCTAGAGTCTTCTCCATTTTTCCATCGTTTTAGGTGATGTGTGATTTTGAATGCGATATTTCTACTAAATTCGTGTTCTATCAATAATGCCCTAATCTCTTTTTTGAGATGATCATAACTGGCAACACATGGAAAGTATGAATCCTCTTCTCTGGAATAATGGATCGAATCCAGAAAATCTGGTATGATGATGGTGATCTTCTCCAAATCGGGAAATGGGATAGTTTTTCCAGCATTAAGAGCAGAATAGGATTTTACAATAATCTTGTCTAATCTTTTGATTTGTTTATGATCATTTCTGAGAGTCTCTGTAGCGCTCAACTATTCAAAATTTGCAAGCTGTCTTATAATTTGTATATGACCTAATCGTTATTTTACGTACCAAAATGGCATAATTATAATGAATTTGATGTTCTTTGCTTTGTTAGATAGTTTTGTCTCTTTTTTCAGAGATGAGGTTTTCCCTGGTATTAACACAAGCGAATTTGCTGGTTCTAATGTAAGAGACATACTTGGAAAATACTTTGAAGAAAATCCCATCCCCGAAGGGAATCCTGAGCAATTTGGCTCAAATTTCCTTCTAGAGGGCGTTACAAATTTGCAGAGTGTTATAGCTGATTTAACATTTGGAGATTCGCTGGTTGCCTCAGCACCAATTTTGCTCCTTGCTGCCAGTGTGGTGATAATATTGGGTGTATTGGGTGAGGCATTTTTCAAAAGGACTGGAATTCCAGATATCTTGTTTTTGATGGTTTTAGGAATCATTATTGGACCAATTTTGGGAATAATCCAACCTCAAGCTGTACTTGAAATTGTTCCTTACTTTGCCGCTGTAGCCTTGATTATTATCATGTTTGATGGTGGCTTGAATCTCCAAATTGGCAAAGTTTTGAAGACCGCACATTTTGCTATAATCCTAGTAATTGTGGGCTTTGCAGTTTCGGTTGGAATTGTTGCTGGGCTTGCCCATTATGGTTTGGGATGGGAGTGGATAGACAGTATTTTGCTAGGAACGATAGTTGGTGGTAGTAGTTCTATCATCGTCTTTGGTCTTGTGAAAAAGATCCACATATCCGAAGATGCCAAATCTATGCTCAGCTTTGAATCTGCGCTGACAGATATTTTTGCTGTCATTATTGCATTCGTTTTGTTCGAGGCAGCATTATCTGGTGAATTTAGTCTTGACCTGTTAGGAGTGACTATTGGAAAGGCAGTGATGGTTGGTCTTGTGCTAGGTCTTGGAGTTGGTATTCCCTGGATGTTTGTGATATCAAAATTGAAGAACGCACAACATAGCTACATGCTAACAATCGGAATGGTTTTCATGCTGTTTTTCTTAGCCACCTCATTTGGCGAGTCAGGTGCATTAACTGCCCTCGTTTTTGGATTAATGCTTGGAAAGAAGACATACTTCTCACGAATTTTAAAAATCAAATTTCCAGAGGATACCATAGACAATTCTTTACACAGTCAAGTGACCTTTTTGGTAAGAGCATTTTTCTTTGTTTTTGTGGGTTTGCTAGCAAGTTTTGCCCAAATAGAATATGTAATTTTTGGAGTCATAGCAGCAATAGCAATTTACATAGGCAGAGTAGTCATTGCTAAATCAGTCCTAGTTAGAGGGTTTTCCAAGCTTGACAAAAAAGTCACATCGGTCATGATTCCTCGTGGATTGGCAGCTGCAGTACTAGCTACATTTCCGCTGTCGATGGGTCTGCCAAATGCTGAGGCATACCCACAAATTGTCTTTTTCGTTGTCATAACATCTGTTATTATTACTACAATTGGTTTAGGTGGTGCAAAAAATATTCCCCCTCCAGAAAGCCAGAGTGGTGGTTTTGTTAATGAGAAAAAATAAAAAATTATTGGGAATCTTTTAATCCCTTGTAGCGATTTCTGATAGTTACTTCTGTAACATTGGCTGCCTCTGCAATATCTCTCTGTGTTTTATCTTCACCATTTTTTACACATGCGAGGTATAATGCTGCTGCTGCTAGACCCATAGGATCCTTTCCCGCAGATATCTCGTTTTGTTGTGCAGTTTTTAGGACCTTAATTGCGTGTCTTTTTGTTTTTTCTTGTATGCCTATCTTGCTTGCGATTCGTGCTACACATTGAACAGAATCCGTAACTGGCATCTTTAGATCCAATTCTTTGATAAGAAGTCTGTAACATCTTGCAATATCTTTTCGTTTTATGTTTGCAGCATGTTCAACATCCTTAAGATTTCTTGGAGTTTCCGTATCTCGACAAGCAGCATATAGTGCTGATGCCATTAGTGCAGAGATGGATCTTCCTCTGACTAGACCCTTGTCCAGCGCTTTTCTGTAAATGTATGCAGCTTTTTCTATCACTGCGTCAGATATAGCGAGTTTGTCTTTCAGTCTGTTCAGCTCACTAAATGCCTGTCTAAAGTTTCGATCTACTGGCTCATGAACTTGGCTTCTACTGTCCCAAGTTCTCAGTCGCTCGATAGTACTTTTCATTGTAGTAGTTAGGGGCTTACCAGACGCATCCTTGTTTGTAGGATTAATGATTGTCGCAAGACCCATGTCATGCATTGTTAGTGATGTAGGAGCACCAGCTCTGGCTCTATCGCCGTGTTCGTCCTGAGTAAAGGATCTCCATTCTGGTCCAGCTTCCTGCAGTTTTTCAGATAATACAAAACCACATTTTGAGCAGAACATTTCTCCAGATTCATGATCAGTTACTAATGTGCCTTTGACACATCTAGGACATTTCTCTTTCAAATTTGCTTTTGAAGTTTTTACCATGTTTTCACTTCCCCGATCTAATTTCGTTAGTCTTTATAAACCATGTACTAAAAGGTTCGGTCTGTATTTATAGAGATTTGATGGTTGGTAGTAATGTCCATGCGTTTTGATATGAAAATTGGGTGGGTTTTTTGTTTTGGGCTGATCGCTTGTATGCTATCATTTTCCTCCATTGCTGAATCATATGGTCATGGATTAGGATATGAAATCATGCCGCCAGAAATGCTTGGTTCGAAATTAGTTTCACTTGAAATATCATCTGATACATGGCCAGACGAATATACAAAAGAAATAATCTTCTCGTTATTTGAAACCGATACTGGTGTTAATGTCGAGAATGTTACATATTTTATTATGCTAACTAAACAAAATGAAGTGCTGTTTGACGTAACAGGTCAAAGGGATGATGGCACATTTATTTTAAAATTACATACAACAGAATCTGATCAGATCACGGTTGAGGAGCCAGGTTCTGATTTTTTTGGTTCATTGTTTGATGGTGGTGAAGTTGTTAATGTGAGAAGCAACACATTCAGTTCAGGGGGATTGTATGAATTTAAGGTGATTATAACAACAGGAGATGCTTACTCAAATGTGCTTTCTCCTCCACTGGATTATGATGTAGGGATTTCGTTTTTGGATAAAACATTATACAATATTGATGACATAAATTTTGGTCAACAGGAGCTGGGTATTATAACATATTATGATTTGATTAATGATGATTTTGTCTATGATGCTAACAAAAAAATGATCACATATTCTATGCCATTTGATTGGTCTGAGGAAAATATACTAGTCACTTCTACCATGCATCAGGAGATTATAATTCCAAAAACTTTTGGTGATTTAATGGTGGAAAGCTTTTCAGCCAGAGTGAATGGTTTCGATGTGCAGGAAAGTGCTTTAACAATTGATGATTTTTCACCAATAAATAGACTGGTTCATCTAGTTTTGAATCAAAATGATCTTCTAGAAATATCAAACTCAATAGATGGATTCCCCAATAAAATGGATTTTACTATAATACCATCTGCAGATAATTTGCCACTCACTACAATGACAGAAAATGCGCAATACAAACTAAATCTAAGCTGGGAGCCTCAAAATATAGAATCTGGTTCAACAGCTGTGTTTTTCTTCGAGGTTTTAGATGCATTCCTCATAGATAGGCAGGTTTCTGTTGCCTATGATCTATCTATACTACATGATGGTGAGAGAATTTTTCAAACAAATGGTAATAGTAATGATTCTGGACACAGTATAATAGAATTTGATGTTCCAGCTGATGTTACCGGAATAATTACTTTGCAATTTGAAAATTTGAATGGAAGTGATTTAGCAGATGCATTTTTTCCTATAGTTATAGATAGGGCTGGTGTTGACCAAGTGTTAATTCCTGCTTGGATTAAGAACAATGCAGGTTGGTGGGCAACAGATCAAATTGATGACTCCTCATTCCTGAAAGGTATTCAATATTTGATCCAGGAAGGGATTATGATTATTCCGCCCACTGAAGCATCAGAGCAGAATGGTTCACAGATGGTTCCTGCTTGGATTAAGAACAATGCAGGTTGGTGGGCAACAGATCAAATTGATGATACTGCATTTGTTCAAGGAATTCAATATTTGATCCAGGAAGGGATTATAGTAGTCTAACTGGCTTTCGTGTATTTTGTTTTAAACTCATCTTCAAAGAAGAACTTTTCACCGAAGGCAGGTTCTAAATCATCGAGCCAAATTGCACTTTCATCATATTTAGCAAAGAATGGTTTACCGACCCACTCTGATTCTCTTCCTTGTAACAGTTGCAATGCCATTACTTTTTGCCCATTAACTTCTGTCACACCGAGTACATGCACCTTACCTGGAGTTGCTGACATGCTTGGTCCCCTAACAGTTCTTGCCAAGCCACTAACCTGTCTAAATGCAGAACGAAATATTTCTTCGGCTTTTACCAGAGGCACTCCAAAATAATGCTGAGCGCCTGTATCCCGAACAACAAACATGTAGTATGGTATACAACCCAATGAAACCTGTTTTTGCCACATCTTTGCCCACATGTTTGCATCGTCATTTATGTGAGCCAATATGGGTGACTGTGTTCTGATTTGTGCTCCAGTATTTCTTATGCGTTTAATTGCTTCCTTTATCGGATCAGTCGAAAGCTCAACAAGGTGATTAAAATGTGCCATAATTGCTAAATGTGTTCCACTTTTTACTATTTTTTCAAAATTCCTTAGAGTTTCAGATGCATCCGAGTCAGTTAAAAATTTGTAAGGCCAGTAAGAGACAGCCTTGGTTCCAATTCTAATTGTCTTAAGATTAGGTAGTTTGGCATCAAGCAATGCATCAGTATAAACAGAAAACATGTTAGCCTTCATAATCATAGGATCACCACCAGTAAACAAAACGTCTGATATTTCTGGATGCTCCTTAAGATATTGTACTAATTGTTCGCCCTCCCGCATCGCAAATTTCATTTCATCCATGCCAACAAATTGTGGCCATCGGAAACAGAAACTGCAGTAAGCATGACATGTTTGGCTCTGACTTGGGAAGAAAAGACAAGTTTCATCGTATTTGTGTTGCATTCCATAAAGTTTTGTTCCATCCTTTAACTGTGGGACATTTAGTTCCATCTGACCAGCTGGATGTGGATTTAATTTTAATCGAATGTCATTTGCAACACTTTGGATCTCTTTTTTGCTTGCTCCATTCTTCAGAGTGGTTGCCATCTTATCATAATGTTCAGGAATCAACATGCCTTTTTGAGGAAATGTTAAAACAAACATAGGATCCTTTGGAATGTTGTCCCAATCGATAAGTTGTTCAACCACGTAATTATTTGTCTTAAAAGGAAGTACGTTCCCAACAACTTCCATCTCAAATTTGGCTTCTTCTGACATTTGTTGAATTTGTGGAATGTCACGGAAGTTTGTTAAAGTGTAAGATTTAATCGATTTAGTTTCGTTTATGGACCATAGCGTTTGCTGCTCTGTCATTACTTATTTTATCATATACCATTGTTAAATCTTGGCAAAATAGGATAAAATAGGCGTGAATTATTGTTTTCTAGGCATGAGAATTTATAAAAAATTTTGATTGGTGCTTAAATAACTACTGACTGATTGATATAACTCAGAGATTCAGCCTAATTTTTCATTAGTGAGCAGGGGAGATGGTAGAGGAACTTAGTGAGTTTTCCGCAGGAGAATTTCAAGGTTTAACGGAGTTATTCCTAGCTGACACTACTCTCCAGGTTTTGATAGCCATACTCGGTGGTGGTTTGCTGTTCATTGCAATAATTTACCACCACTTTGGTAAGCTATGGGATAGACAAGAGTTCAGTTACACGAAACCGCATGTGTCAGGAGTTGTTCGTTCTGCATTGTTAGGTCTGTTTCTGATTGGATTAGTTACTGTTTGTAATACTATGTTACAGGTGGAAGTAACTCCCGACATTGTAAATGCAATGCCAGGAACAATTGAGAAATTCACAAAAGTACTAAATACAATTAACATACTTGTCGTTGCATTCACAGTTGCCAAGCTAATGCCAATTGTTCTGAACAAAACAGAAAAAACAAAACTCGAAAAGGAAGACTTCGAAAAATGGAAGGAAATGAAGGGCTTTGCAGACGATGAAGACGGCTTGTTCTATAAAATATTCAAATGGATTCCACCAAAGACACATCCGGAAGATATGACAAAGGAAGAATTTGAAAAAAACCTGCAAACAAAAGAGGGAATAAACTTTTTGGAAAATTATCGAACAAGCAAAGGGGTTACAATAGGAAGTTATGAAAAGCTGGTCGAAGATCCTTTTGGAGAATGGAAGAAAGCGGAGAGAGAGAAATATAAGAAATATCTCAATGACTGTCTAAGTGGAAATAACGAAACAGGAAGAAAACTTACACTCGGGTCAAAACCCCAAGAAATCTATCCCATTGATACATGGAGGGAAGAAAAAAGACTACGTGGATACGATCCAATAATTCCTGCAGCAAAACCTGCGGGACATGCTGAATTACAGCAAGAACTTGTTCCAAAGACAGCCAAGCAGATTCTTCCAGTTGGAATTATTGTTGCTTCTGTTATTGGCGTAGTTGGATGGTGGGGTGTTGATCTTTTCGTTTTAGCCACTGCTACTGGTGGTCTAGCGTTGGGAGTTGGTTTGGCACTAAAAGAAACATTGGAAAATTATTTTGCGTATATTCTAATTAGGAAAGACAAAGTGTTTACTGAAGGAGATCGTATTCAGTTAGCAAGTGGTTATAATGGAATCGTACATAGAATAACTCCTAGAGTTACCTACATAAGACACGCACTTAATGAGTCGCTTGCAATTATTCCAACACGACAGTTAGTTACTGCTGAGATAATTAATTATACAAAGGAAATAGAGTTTGTACCAGCCATAGTTGACGTTGGTGTGTCCTATCTTAACGATCCAAAACAAGTTGCATCCATCTTGGTTAAAGTTGGGAAACGTGCACTAATTGAAGTAAAAGATTCAAAGGGAAATCATGTTGCAGTGCAGAAGCGTTGCCCGTATCTTGACCAAAACAAACCAAGCTGTGGATGTGATAAGAATATTCATATAGACATAGAACAGCCGACTGTCCGTTTTAACAAGTTCAATGACTCTTCCCTTGATTTTTCGATTTGGGTGTACGTTAGATCATACGGAGCGCAATTCAAAATGAAAAGCACAATGCGACTAATAATGTATGAAGAATTTAAAAAATATGATATCAGAATTCCATGGCCAATTAGAACGGTTTACCAAGGGGACGAAAAGCGGGAAGAAAAGGAAATTGCTGAACGTGAAACCAATAGAAAACAAGTTGTGGAAGAATTTGGAATTGGCGACTTGTCTCGTGGCGAAGGCGATTAGTGCTTTCTGAAGACTTAAGAATCTGTTTCATTTCGTTGAAATGTTGGTCAAGTTTGCTGTTATCGCGGGAAGCGCATCTAAGGATCTAGGAAAACGAATTGCAAGGAGACTAAAGGCTCCATATGTAGAAGCAAAAACAAGAGTTTTTCCAGATGGTGAAAGTAAGATTACATTCGGACGCATACCAAAAAATAGTGTAATACTAGTAGTACAGTCTACATATCCGCCTGTTGATACAAATCTTTTACAAGCTTTATCGATTATTTCTCAGGCTAGAAAGGTATCCTCAAAGATCTATGCAATAATACCATACATGGGATATGCGAGGCAAGATAGACAATTCCTAAGTGGAGAAGTAGTCACCATGTCGATAGTTGCAAGGATGCTAAAGTCAGCTGGCGCAAAAAAAATTATTGTTGTTGATATACACAGTAAAATCGCATTAAATCATTTTAAAATTCCTAAAGAAAATGTTTCCGCAATTCCAGAACTTGCAAAATATTTCAAAAAGATGAAATTGAAAGATGCTTTGGTTGTTTCGCCAGACATGGGTGGAGCTTTAAGAGCAAAAAAATTTGCCAGTATGTTACAAACGAACTTTATTGCGTTAAAAAAATCTAGAAACAGAAATACTGGGAAGGTAGTGATCCAGTCTTCCAAAGTAGATGTTCGAGGAAAGGATTTGATTTTAGTTGATGACATAATAAGCACAGGCGGTAGTATTGTTAAGGCTGCTCAGTTCCTAAAGAGACAAAAATGTAAGCGAGTTTTTGTAGCATGCACACATGGATTGTTTGTAGGAGATGCTGAAAAGAAGATCAAAAATGCGGGAGTCTCACGCATTATAAGCACAAATACCATACCTAGAAACACTTCAAAAGTTGACATATCAGGTGTTATAGCAGACTCAATTCGATAAATCATGGAACTTATTTTCTTAGGAACTGGTGGTGCGCAGCCTACTCTTGAACGTTCTACGACATGCATTTGTTTGGTAAAAGATGGAGAAATTTTGATGTTTGATGCTGGGGAGGGTGCACAAATTTCATACTTAAAATCAAATCTAGGATGGAATAAAAAAATGAAAATCTTTGTCACACACTTACACGGTGACCATTGCATTGGTATTTTGGGATTCTTACAAACAATGACTTTGCAAAATAGAACGGAGCCCATTGAGATTTATGGTCCAAAGGGTATTGAGGAATTGATTGCTGCCAATACAAAAATTATGAATTTTGGTTTATCATTTCCTGTTCTAATAACACTAGTAAATGAAGGAACGGTTGTGGATGAGGAAAAATATCAGGTTCATGCCTGTGAAGCAGAACACTCTGTGCCAACATTTTCTTTCCTTTTTGAGGAAAAAGAAAAGCCCGGAACGTTTTATCCTGAAAAGGCTAATTCGCTTGGAATTCCAAAGGGAGAATTATGGCATAAATTACAGCAGGGAGATGAAGTTGTGATTGGAAACAAATCGATAAAGTCTTCTGATGTAATGGGACCTAACGTACCAGGAAAAAAAATTGGAATCTCTGGTGATACGAGACCTACAAAAAAACTAGAAGAGTTTTTTGAAAACTGTGATTATCTTGTTTTCGATTCCACTTTTTCGGATGAACTCAAAGAAAAGGCGGTAGAATCTTGTCACTCTACTGCAAAAGAAGCTGCTACTTTTGCAAAAAACACAAATGTATCAAACTTGATTTTAACTCATTTTTCTGCAAGATATAAAGATGACAAGGTTTTGTTAGACGAAGCAAAGACTGTTCATGATTCTGTCATAGCTGCAAAGGATCAATTAAAAATTGAAATTGTTTGAATAAAAATACCTATTATTCAATATCAGATACAAGCCAATCTATCACATCTTCAATGTTTTTTGAATGTAATACTATCTTGATTGGACCCAGTGGTGATTCACTTTCATCATCACACAATACAACAGCATTTGCAAAAGCAGCTTGTTTGTTAAGATAAAACCAGGTAGAATCTTCTGTCATGTTACGCATTAGGTGACGGCGATATGCAGTTTTGGTCTTTCTTGTTCTCATAGTTTCATAGATCTTGGTTAAAGATTCATAGTTGCTTGAATTTGCAACAAAAGAACTATCATCTGTTGTTTCATCCATATCAGTTAGGATATTTGATATGGCTGTTTTTACCTTATTCACATCTTCTGATTCATTTATGTTACAATAAACGGATATTTTACAATCTACATTTAGAGATCTCAAGTTTCAATCCATTTTTCAATCGTCTTGCTTGCTAGTTGAGTAAGCTCATCTAGTGTAATACCACTATTAGAAATAGTTTCATCAGCTATTGCTATTGATTCACCAATTCCAACACCCAACTCCCTGTTGTCACGCTCTTCGAATTTTTCTCTTGTTGCAGGATCGTCTGAACGTCCACGGGAGCTCAAAAACTTGTAGCGAGTATCAGCTGT
>CEUZ01269306.1_pt1 | contig 14133 bp, 15 predicted proteins | sample 361511 | NCBI WGS metagenome assembly CEUZ01 (sample SAMEA2622822, study PRJEB7988) | marine metagenome | biome: marine biome (ENVO:00000447); feature: surface water layer (ENVO:00002042); material: "saline water (ENVO:00002010), including plankton (ENVO:xxxxxxxx)" | depth 5 m
TGCTTTTGATCTTCAGCGACAGATTAGTTATCTTCTTGATAATCCATTAGATCGAGTAAAAATGGGAATTAATGCAAGAAATCATGTCATGAATGAGTATGATCGTTTGGGTAGAATTCAAAGAACATTGATGCTTTATGAGAGACTTCTCAGAAGAAGAAGAGGTGTTTCTTAGGTTTAATGAAAGAGGGACTTCGGGTTTTTGTCGGTTTGTTTTGCAAGAAATGTGATGTTATTATTTTCATTGAGGTATTTAAAACAGAGAAATATGAAGAAAATTAAATTAAGCGTGAGTTCACTGATTGTAGTTATTTTTATCGTAAGTAGTAGTTGTACTGAAAATAAAAAAAGTCCAGAGAATACTTCAAAAGAAGAGTTACGTACAGATAGTGTAGTTTCCTCTGATGAGGATAAAAAAAGTACTCAAGCAACGGATGAGTTTACAAAAATGCTTCAAACTGCGCGAAGTGAATTCCATAAAGAGAAGTATGATAAATCTTTAGAGGTCTTACAAAAATATTTAGATGCAACGATAGGAAAGTCAGGTCAAGAGTTTAAACATTTTATTGTGATATCTACGATGGGGAAAATTTTACTTCGCTTTAAAAATGATCCAAAAGAGTTAATTCAGAAATTTAAAAAACTAGAAGCAGATTCTAGATTCAACGAAATGGAACAAGATTTGATATCTGCTTGGATTGCAGCTACAAAAGAGTGGGTTGCTGATATGAATTCGCAGAAAAAAAACTTAAAAGCGGATGAGTTATTTAACCTTGGAAAGAAGTATTATTTGAGAGGACGAAAAAAGTCTAAGTATTTAGCTGATCGTACCGGTTTTGCGGATTTTCAAATTGCAGCAACTTATTTGATGCCTTTTATTCGTAAATATGATCAAGATCCAAAAATTCAAGAAGCATTTCTATACTTAGGCGATATTCGTTTAAGAAGTTGGCCAGATAATCAGTATTGGTCAGAAAATGTTTATCTTACAGAAGCCATTCAAAAAAATCCAAAAAGTCAGCATGCGAAAACAGCTCTTCAACTTTTAAAAGAAGATGTTGAATTTGGTTATAGTGGTTCTGGAGGAGTTCATATACCTAAGTCGTGGTTGAATTTACTTAAGAAGTTTGATGAACAGGTGAATGAGAATACTGCTTCTACAACTTCTAAGAAAAACTTGCATTAAGTATTAAACTTTAGATTTGTTTTTGTTGAATAAAATTTAGCGAATCCGATAAGGGCGACGTATACGATTACAATATAAATAAGTTCTTGATAATTCGTTTTAAACTTATGAAAAATAATTAGTCCAGCAGCTATGGTTAGTAAAAGTATGCTTATCATTGCGATTAATGGGTGAGATTTTGTTTTTTTTCTGATGTAAAAATTAGAATAGGCCATTAGTAGGGATACAATAATGAAGGTAATGCTTCCAAATTCGATAATTACTTGAAGTCCTCCCGTTAATACAAATAGATAAGATACAGCTCCCATGAAAATAATTGCATTTTTAGGAATATGGCCATGAACTCTTTTAGAAAGGAAGTAAGGAAAAACTCCGTCTTCTGCTATGACTGCAATTAATCGAGAGGCACCAAATAAAGTACCGTTGATAGCGCTAGATGTTGCAAGCAGGGCTCCTAAGATGATCAGCCCGTGCCCAGTGTTTCCTAAGATTTCAGTTGCTCCAGCAGCTAAAGCAAATTCTTTATCTCGAATCAGAATTTCTTTTGGGATAATTGAAAGTGCACCCATAGCTAAAATAACATAGATAAAGGTTGTAATACCTATAGACCAGTAAATAGCAGAAGGAATATTTTTCTTTGGTGATTCGGCTTCTTCGTAGGCGTGAATTGTTAACTGAAAGCCCTCATATGCAACAAACGTAATTGCTGCAACGGTAATAATTGGACTGAGAGAATGTGTGAAGTTTTTATAAAAAGGTTGAAGGCCAAGGTTACTTTGTTTAAGAAAAAGGGTAGAGATGACAATTAAAATGGCAATTTTAATGTAGACCATTAAATCTTCCACTTTACCCATGCCGTTCACACTGATGATATTAATTGAACCGAAAATAAAAATAATGATAAAAGCGATAATCTCTTTTGAGAAAAAAGTATTTTGAGGAAGAAGTGTAGAAAAGTAGCTGGAAAAAGTGAATGCATAAAGAGCAAGGGTACTGATGTAACCAAATACAATCAGCCAACCAATCGATGCGATAGCGAATTTTTGTTGTGGAAAAGTTTTTTTAAAAAAGGAATAAGTTGCTCCTTCGTCTTCGTAGTAAGCGGCAAGTTTTGAATAAGCATAAGCAGCACATCCAGCAAGGAGGCCTCCGAGGAAAATTGCGATTGGCGTGTATGTTCCAATGATTTCAACGGACACTCCAAGGATTGAGAAGATTCCTCCTCCAATCATCCCTCCAAGAGCAATGGCAATGAGTTCAATTTTTCCCAAAGGGCGTTCTGTTTTTGTAGATTGAGTTTTGCGCATATCTTTTTTTACTGCTGATGGGACTGGAGGGCAAAGATCAATCTTTTTTTGAGTGTCGTTTTTAAAGGAATTGATTGAGTTTTAAGAGAGTGTTTTTGTGTAACTCTTTGATTTTAAAGAAAATAATTGCTATTAGTTGAATAAAATTATTGTGATTTCCTTTGACATCAGAGGCATTACGCTCTATATCTACCGGATCCCCTTGAATTTTTGATTTTATGAAGGGAATGCCCTGAGCTTTAGGAACGTCTTGCTTTGCAGATACTGAAGCCATGGCTATCGAAAGGAACCACGTATTTATGGTTAACCAAACAACAACAACGGATTCTAAAAAAAGACTCAATCAGAGTTGGATGGACGAATTCATGGATGGCTCTGTAGAAGAGTCAATGGAAAGTAACGAAAAGAGTAAAGATTTTGCGGAGCTATTTGAAGCTTCTCAGAAAGAAACCGAGTTTGAAGAAGGGCAAGTTGTTAATGGAACAGTTGTTCATATTAGCCCTGATAATGTCACCGTTGATATTGGATTCAAATGTGAAGGGTTAATTCCTCTTTATGAGTTTAAAGATGCGACAGGTAAAGCAAATGTAGAGCTTGGTGAAGAGCTTGCTGTTTATTTGGAGCGACTTGAGATTGAAGACGGATTTATTCATTGTTCAAAAGATAAAGCTGCAATTATTAACGCATGGGATGAGATTTCTGCTGCTTGCGATAATAGTCAAATCGTTGAAGGAACTGTTATTGCTAAAGTAAAAGGTGGACTTTCAGTTGATATTGGTGTGAAGGCTTTCTTACCAGGAAGTCAGCTTGATACTAAACCTACAAAAAACTTAGATCAGTTTGTAGGACAGCGTTTGAAGTTCAAAATTATTAAGTTCAATAAAAAACGAGGAAACATTGTTCTCTCAAGACGAGTCGTTGTTCAAGAAGAACGTGAAGCTCAGCGAGTAGAAACGCTTGCGAACATTGCAGAGGGAATGGTTGTGACTGGTTCAGTGAAGAATATTACTGAGTATGGAGCATTCATTGACCTTGGTGGAATGGATGGACTTCTTCACATTACGGATATGTCTTGGGGAAGAATTAAGCACCCAAGTGAGATCTTAAACGTAAACGATGATATCCAAGTGAAAGTCTTGAAGTACGACAAAGAAAGAGAACGAGTTTCTTTGGGATTAAAACAAGTTTCTCCGGATCCGTGGCAGGAAGCTGAATTTAAATTCCCTGTAGGTAAGATTGTCTCAGGAAAAGTTGTTAGCCTTAAAGATTATGGAGCATTCATTGAATTGGCAGATGGAATTGAAGGCCTCATTCATGTTTCTGAAATGTCTTGGACAGAGAGAGTTAAGCATCCTTCTAAGCTTTTGAAAATTGGTGATGAAGTAGAATGTAAAGTTCTCGAAGTTGATACTAAGGGTAAGAGAATCAGTCTTGGAATTAAACAGCTTCAAAATAATCCATGGGATGAATTAGAAGCAAAATTCCCTGTCGGATCAATTGTTGAAGATGCAGAAGTGAAGTCAACAACTGATTTTGGTCTCTTTATCGATGTCGGTGTTGGAATTGATGGTTTAATTCACGTGAGTGATATTTCTTGGACTAAAAAGATTACTCATCCGTCAGAGAAATACAAAAAAGGTGATAAAATCAGAGCGGTTGTTTTAGGTATCGATAAAGAAAATGAAAAGTTTTCTTTGGGTGTAAAACAGCTTGAGAGAGATCCTTGGGAAAACATCAAATCTCGTTACCGTGTCGGTCAATCAATCAATGGAAAAATTACGAAACTTACTGATTTCGGAGCGTTCCTTGAGATCGAAGACGGTGTAGAAGGTTTGATCTATGTTTCTGAGATTTCAGATCAAAGAATTGAAAAGCCAGCTGATCACCTTAAATTGGGTGAAACGCTTCAAGCTGAAATTCTTTCAATTGAGCCTAAAGAACGAAGAATTGGATTGTCTATTAAGCAGTTAGCTAAAACTGAAGAAAGACAAGACTATGAGAAATACGTTGGAGAGAAATCTAAAGGAACGTCTATGGGAGACCTCCTTGGTGATAAACTCAAATCAGCTTTGGGTAAATCTGACGACGAATAATCTCATCATTTGATTAAAGCGAAAAAGCCTCCTCAAGCATTTGTTTTGAGGAGGCTTTTTTTTATTCTATTTATTGTTTTTTTGAGGAAGTAGTAGATCTTCCAAAAAAAATGCAGAAAGTTGAGATCTTCCAGAGAGTCCTGATTTTGCATAAATTGAAGTCGCTTGAGCTCGTGTTGTTTTTTCTGCAGTAGAGCGGTATTTTGCTATTTCTTTAAGGCTAAATCCTTTAATGAGTAAAAACGCAACTTCTTGCTCTGACTTTGTCAAATTCCATTGATCGAGTTGAACAGAAATTGATTCACTTAGACCACAAATAAAGTTTTTCGATCTTTGTTTCCAAGCAGAAGACTCTTTTAAAAGTTTGGAAGAAAACTCTTTTTCGTCATTTAGATTTTTTTTTAATTTAAATAGTCCTTTCATAAGAATAGAAAGTCCGGCTATTGCGATAAGTGTCAATCCGAATTCAATCACAATATGCCACCCTATAGTAGCTTCTTTGGAGTCAGTAATAATGTCGGCCGTGCCTATAGCAATAGTGAAAAGAAGTATGCAACCGATGAACAGTCTTTCTTTATAGTTCACTTTTAATGCTCGTGATCGTTTTCTTCCTCGTGTTGATGATCATCAGAATATTCATAACTGATTCCATCATCATCGTCACGACCGATTTCATAATCATCTTCATTCTCCCAAAGTTGAAGTTCACTTCCATATATCGAAAGTATTCCGGTGTTTCGATCAAAATGACTAACGAGATAGCTCCCCATACCGATGATAAGAAAGGTAAAGATAATCGCAACTATTCCGTGTTGAGATTTGATTTCTTCTTCATCGGTAATCATTTCCTTTTTTCCATTGAGCATCGAGAAAATCATTCCATCTTTATGTTTCCATTGATGTAGAAAAACTCCTGAAATATGAAGGATGACAAGAAGAAGAAAAAGGTTGGCGAATATTTCATGAGTTTCTTTAAAGAAGTGTTTTTCTATCTTAAAGGTCATTAGCAGACCCGATGAAAAAAGACCGAGGGTAAAAAGAATCATAAAAATAGCAGCATAACTAGAAGCAGGATTGTGCCCCAAATATCTTTTGGAGTCATGAGAGAAAACTGATTTAAAGTAAGAAATGAGCTCAGAGGGCTGTAGTCGAAAATGATTGATTCTTGAAGTTTTAGAACCGAGTCTGGCCCAGAAGAGTCTAAGAATGACAATGAAAGTCATTAGAATTCCTGAGAGCATGTGGTAGGCATGTAAAACCGAGTCATCGTCAATATAATTTCCTATCGAAAATGAAAGGACAAAAAGTATTGCAAAGGTCCAGTGAAAAATTCTAAGAGGTAAATCGTAAGCTTTTGACGTTTTCATAAGTGAGTTTCCTTTTGTAGATTTAGAATTACATTTTTTTGGAAAAAGTCATGGGGCAAATGACCCATGACTCCTCATTTTGTTTGATTTTTAATAGCATAGTCAAAATTAACTTCATTGCTAAAGATGGTTTGAGTGTCTGCGTTGTTTTTTTGTGTGAGTTCTAAGGCCTCTAACGGAAAAAAAGAGCTAGGAAGATGAGAGATGTTAAGCCATTTGATAACGCTGTCTTCTTTTTTGTTTTTCACTTCGACTTCATAGATATAGAGGAGTTGAGGAAGGCTATCTGAGTGTATTTCATTTTTGTGAATGATCGAAGAAAGAGAAATAATTTGAATTGATTCAAATTCAAGCAAGAGTTCATCTTTTAGTTTTTTCTCTATGTTTTCTTTTGTATGAGTTTTATAGAAAGGGAGACGTGGTCCTTTATCTGTGTAAATTACTCCAATAGAGTCTTTGTTAGTTGACCAAATAAGTGCACCTGTTTGAATATGTTTGTGCATCAGAGTCCTTTCTTTTGCTGGATTGTTTTACTTAAGAATAAGACTTTTTAGGATTTGAAGCAAATTTTGAAATCAAAAGAACCCTTTTGAAGAGTTTGGTGTTGTCTATCTTTTTGAAATCTATAAATATAAGGTCATGAATCAAAATAAAAAAATGAATCCTCTTTGGTTAGTGCTTGGACTCTCAGGAGTCTTTTTTGTTCTTTTTCTTGTAGTCTCTGCTGCTTTGTTTATGAAGCAAGGAGAGCAGGATTGGGGAGAAAATCAAATGACTTTTTTTGAAGAAAAAAAAGAAGTTGTTGGGGTAATCGAACTGAACGGAGTGATTTTAAGTTCGAAGAAAATTTTAAAAAAATTAAAAGACTTTGAAGAAAACAAAAAGGTTAAAGCCGTCGTGATGAGATTGAATTCTCCAGGAGGGGCAGTTGCTCCCTCTCAGGAAATTTATTCTGCCGTTAAAAATTATTCGAAACCAATTGTTTCTTCTATGGCATCTGTAGCTGCAAGTGGAGCTTATTATATTGCTTCTGGCACTCAAAAAATTATTGCAAATCCAGGAACGATTACAGGCTCTATCGGAGTGATTATGGAATTTGCTAACCTTTCTAAACTTTATGAATGGGCGAAGATTAAACGATATGCGATTTCAACAGGACCGTTTAAAGGATCTGGAGCGGAATATAAACCGATGAGCCCAGAAGCAAGGAAGTTATTTCAAGAGATGATTGACGATGTTCATATTCAATTTAAGAGCGCGGTGGCTGAAGGACGGAAGTTGAAAATGAGTCAAGTAAACTTGTTAGCTGACGGTCGTGTTTTTAGTGGAAATCAAGCGAAACAGGTAGGTTTGGTTGATGTACTTGGAGGATTGCGTGAAGCAACTCTTGAAGCAGCTAAACTTGCAGGAATTGAAGGTGAACCCAAAGTGGTTTATCCGAAAAAGAAACCCCGTGATTGGATGAGTTTGCTGGATTTTGATCCGGAAGCAGACGAGGAGTCCCGTGTTTCGGGAATTTTAAATAAAGTTGGGCTTTCTGGTATTAAGGAGTTTGTTGGAATTCGAGCCCCTGGAATCTACTGGATTTGGCCTGGAACGGCAAATTAGGTGAAAGAACGTCTTACAGCGATTCGTGCATTTGGAATAGTCCTTCGAGAAAGAGTTTCCATTGAAGAGGCAATTCGAAAGAGTGGTTCCGCAGAAACTCCTTGGATCAGAGATATTATTGCTTCGGCATTGAGATTTAGCTCTAGAATTGACTGGATTGTTTCTAAAGAAGTTGAAAAAAAGAAACCCACAGGATGGTTGGGACGAGCAATTAAGCTGGGAGTTGCTCAGCTTTTATCTCAAAGTCAAACTCCTTCAGAGTTGATCGTTTCAGAAACAGTTGGAGCAATTAAAAAAAAAGAAGGAAAGGCATCGGCTGGGTTTGCAAATGCACTTTTGAGGAAAATTTCTCAAAAGAGGGAAAATTTTCAACAAGTGATAGAAAATTTATCTGACTTTGAACTTTTTCAGTGGATGAGTATTCAACCCTGGATGGCTGAACGTCTAAAAAAGAGTTATGGAAAACAATGGTTGCTTGAGTTTTCTGAAGCGTGTCTTCAACGCCCGAAAACCTGGGCAAGAGTTTTGGGAAAAGAAACAGAGGGGCTCCCGAAAGGGGCCATTGAGTTTGTCGGTAAAAAAGTTTCTAAAGATCCTTTGTATTTAGATGGGAAAATCTTTATCCAAGATATTTCAAGTCAGATCTTAATTGAAGAGGTGAGTACAATGGTTGAGCCTTTTGGAAAAAAAGCACTCGATTTGTGTGCATCTCCAGGAGGAAAGTCTTTAGGGCTAGCTTGGAATGGCTTTGAGGTGATTGCTACAGATTATAATGAGAAGCGAATTTCAAGGTTAGTCGATAATTCAAATCGGGCCGGACAGGGACGAGTTAGTGTTCTTCCTTATTTAGAGACTCAAAAGTTGGGTGATTTTGATTTAGTGTGGATTGATGCTCCTTGTACAGGGAGTGGAATTATTCGACGTCATCCAGAAGTGAAGTGGAATCGAACTGAAGAGGAGTTTTTTGAATTGATTAAGATTCAGAATCAGTTGATTGATCAAGCTTGGCAGCAAGTCAAACCCAGTGGTTTTTTGATGTATTCAGTGTGTTCTGTTTTAACAGAAGAAGGTCTGGAGCATTTTCAGTCAGAATTATGGAAGAAAAGGGAAGTAAAGACTTGGACTTTAGCGCCTCACATCTTTCCCTTTGGAGATGGATTTTATGGGGCTCTTTTTCAAAAGAAAAACCCTTAAAAAGGCTTTCCTCCATTTACGCTGAAACTATGAGCTTGTCCGACTCCAAAATAAAGGTCTGGATGATCATGCCTTTGATTACAAATGAGTCTTTGAGGAGGATCTCCTGAAACAACGGTTCCAGGTCCTCCAGCTGGAGCATTATTGAACGTAAAATCAGTTCCACCTTGGTTAATATAGTCCTCGTTTCCACTACAGATACTTGCAAAAGGACCAATGGTCATCTCATAAACGGCTCCACCCCCAAGTTCTCGAGGGTAAATACTGGCAGTTGTTGCGGTCGGTGTTCTTCTGTAGGTTTGGCAGTGCATTCCAGCAATATGTTTTTGTTGAAAGATGACTCCTGGAACGGTTTCATTCATGACCGAGCTGGTTTCTAATCCAGCGGTGTCTGTAATAGTCAGTCGGTATCGTAGGTGTCTTTGAGGGACAGTAATAATAGCGTTATTTTCAAAGTCATTATAGAAAGTCCCAGTTGCATTTAGGAATTCATCATTTTTGAACCCTGCCGCTTCTAAGCGATTTACTGTTTCAGACACGGAGGCAGTTGTTCTACATCCTTCTGTAGTGATTGCATTGTACTCATGCTCTTTAAGACCACAATATTTCCAACATGTAGCTTCATTGAGTCCTAGCTGACTTCTGCAACCATGGACACAGAATTGATTCATATTCACTGTTTCGTTATCGGTACTTGTGTATCCTGCAGGGTCACTTCTGAGACGAACACTCCCGGAGGTGGGATCATATCGAGCGCCTACATTTCTATATTGAGCAGCCGTAAGAACTCCACCAAGAACCCGAGCTTCTTCGACAATATAAACAGTTCCAGCTACGGATATTTGCCCAGATTCTCCTGCATTGGTGTCTCTGACTCTAATTTGTCCAGAGCACATAGCCCAATTGCCATCAAACGGAAGAGTTTCAATTTCTTTTTTGAAAAGACAGACCTGACCAGGATTAAGAACTCCATTTGCATTCAAACAGTTTGTAGAATATCCAGCTGAAGATCCATTGACTTTTAAGGCTTCACCCGTTGTTGCAATAGCGGACATTGTAGGTGTATTACTTTGAACGTTTGTGGTGAGAAATTGAATATCTAATATAGTTTGATCTACGGTTCCTGTGTTCACAACGGTGACCACGCATTGAGCAACTCGACTCATATTTTGTGAAACAATATTTACAGGTACAGCTCCACTGAGTCCCGCAAAACTTTTTGTACGAAGTCCTGCAAAACTAGGTGAACTTATTAATGTAGATAATGAGAGTAATAATAAGGTTTTCATAGCAATCCTCTTATAGAGTAAGTCCACCTATTCCGCTTCCTGGAGTGACAATCACAGAACTCGGTCGAGCACATCTCAATTGATTTCCTGGGCTTTGAGTGGAGTCAATGCAAAAGGTTCCTCGACAGGTTGTACAACTAAAGGCCCCCCCTACCGCTTGAATTCTTCTCAGTCCTTTTCCACACGTACCAGCACTTCCAACGGTAGTGAGTGTTAAATCTGAAACGATATATCCTGAGGAATAATAGCTACACTGCTTTACCCCTGGATTTGTAGGATCTGTTGAAGGAGTAGGAGCTTCCAAAGTGATCGCATGCACTGTTCCTGAGAGTATGAATGAGAGTAAAATAATAATTCGATTCATAAGTGAGTCTCCTTAAAATGCGTCTCCGCCATTAATGCTAAACGTTGTCGTTTGTCCGACTCCCATATAGAGGTCAGGCATGTCGTGTCTTTGGTTGCAAATGAGTCTTTGAGGTGGGTTTCCTGCAGAGGTATCAGGTCCATTCATTCCCGCAGTGGTATAGGTGAAATCTCTTCCGCCTTGTTCATAGAAGTCTCCATTGCCGCTACAGATCGTATTGTAGCCACCGATGGTTACCTCGTAAACTGCTCCTCCAGCAAGTGAGGTATTTACGCGTTTATTTGTAAAGCTAGGAGGTTTTTTGTATTCCTGGCAGTGCATACCCCCTGGGCTTCGAGTCATTCCAAATGAGCCGTTTGTGGTCATGTACCCAGTAGTTGCTGTATCTGGTTCGTTTCTAATTACCCATGCATACTTTGATCGGTCAGTTGCATTGTTATACCAGTGATCAAAAGGGTGATAATAAGAAGAGTATGTCGCGTTTGAGTCGTAACTACTATAAAAATCATTAAATAAAAGATCTGTTTTTAATTCGTAATCTAAACGAGCTTGTTGTCTTACATTTCTACAAACTCGAGTTTTTTCAGAGTTGTGTTCGTAATCAGCAACTCCGCATCGTTCCATGCACTCATTTGTACGAGTAATGGTATTTGGGTAGCGATGGTTAATGTCAGAATAAGTTGCGTTATAAGTATTCATGCACGCATGCATGCAGTAGTGATTCATTGTGACTGCAACAAAGTCAGTGGAATCATAACCTCCTGGGGTAGTAGGGTTGGGAAGAATATTGTCTGTACTTGAGTCATAAGTAGACCCCACTGCACTCATGTAGTTAGCAGCAGAAAGAACTCCTCCAAGAACACGTGCTTCTTGAACAATTCGAATAGCTCCAGAAGCAATCACTTGACCCGTACTTGAATTATTAATATCTGAAACGAAAATTCTGCCATTACAAACGGCCCAGTTTCCATCGAAAGGAATTGTTTCAAGTTGTCTTTTGAAGATACAGTATTCTCCCGGTGCAATCACTCCATCTGAACCTAGACAGCTGGTTGAAAAACTAGGATCAGTTGATGAAACTTTAACTCCACCTTGCCATCCACTCGTATAAGTACTAAAGGAACTTGAATTGTTTTCGCGATCAAGAGCAAGCATATCTACTCGTTCAATTCGTTGATTTGTTCCTCCAACATTCACTACGGCAATAAGGCATTGAGCAACGTTGCTTAAATTGTTTGTTCCAATGTTAACTGGTCTTGCACCTGTTGTTCCAATAAACGTCGCAGGGCGATTCTCTGCAGAAAAGCCTAATTCAAGGTGAAATGAAAAAGTGAGTACTGTTGTCAAAAGGTAGATTTTTTTTAATCTCATAACTTCTCCAAGGAGTCTGATCACAGAGTTACGCCCCCTGCTCCTGGCCCGACTCCACCACTGCCGCTACCAACGCCCCCTCCAGAGGGGACTTGAATTGCGGTTTCAGATTCTGCACATCGAAGCTGGCTTCCAGGGTTTCGAGTTTCGTCGACGCAAATCACGCCGTGACAGTTAGCACACCTTAAACCTATGTTAGGGACAAAAACTCGAATCTCTCCCCCTCCACATCGGCCATTGGAAGGGTTTCCATAAGGAATAGAAGTGACGTTGCTTAAACCACTACAACTGCCCATTGCACGCGTCGACGCATGAATTACGGTTGTTTGACCTACTAAAATAAACCCAAGCCCCAAAAGGCTGAGAAATAAAGGTTTCATTCTTTCCCCCCTAGGAACGAATCAAAGACCCAAAAGTCTAATACCTCTCATTTTAACACAAACTTTAAAAAAACTAATTTTTTGACGGTAAAAAAGCTACAATTTCTATCGCGTTGATTTATTTGAGCAAATTATAATATCCCCTCTGAAAAACTTCTGTTTTTGAGAGAGAGTGACTCTTTTCGTGGTTTCAGGAGCACAAAGAAGTGAGTGTGTTTTGTTTTTTTTGTTCTGAGATGAAGAGAGGGGGTCAGAAAGGACACGCCATTCATCAATTTTTTTAGATGAATTTTTTTGAGGGGAACCTGCAATAAAATAAGAAAATCTCTGAAATCGATTTTGAATTTCGAGTGATTTTTTTATTCCGTTTAAAAGAGCAGAAGGAATGAAGGTAGGAAGAGAGAAGTGACACCAATCTTTTCCATTAGAAAGAGGACAGGCTTCTTGATGAAGACAAGGAGCTAGAATAAAGAGATTTTGTTCTTGGATTAAATAGTCCCTAAATAACGCTAAATTTTGAGCAGAATCTTTTGCCGCAGGTTCTACTGCAAGAATAAGTAATTTAGGATTTTTTCGCACTTCTGAAGCTATTTTTTTTGTGATTTTTTGATTTAGTTTTCTAGATTCATTTAAAACATTTCCTAGAAAAATGAGATCATTCGTTGTCATAGTATTCATTGGTTTTTCAGGAATCCATGTTTTTATAGAAATAGAGTGGTTTTCTGATTTTAAGAAATCGATTAATTCCTTGCCGTCTTTCATAATTTTGGGATCAGAGTCAACCCAGTTAAACTCGAGAGAAATTTTTTGTTTGGCGTAGTGTTTTTTTAGAAAAAAGAGAAAAGCAATAGATGCAGTACCAGGTCCACATCCATAATCTAGAATAGTAATCGTTTTTTTTGTTTTTATTTTTTCTTCAAAATAACTTTTATGAAGTTCAAAAAGGCTAAAAAAAGAAGCTGCATGAACTTGTAAAAGGTAGAGAATGTAGCTTGCTCTAAATTTTTTATGAGAAAAGTAACCTTTTCTTTTTTCATGAAGTGAGAAAGCTCGGTCAGTTGTAAAGTGTTCGGATAGCTCTATGATTCCAGAAAGGTAAAATTTAAAATCATTGGAAGTAAATTCTTTTGTATTGTTTCTCCCTCTAGGAGGGTAGGTTTTTTTCACCCAAAGAGGAATCGTTTCATCAAAATAATTTTTCCATCTTTTAGGATAAAAGTCTTTTGTGGTGTCAATTTTTTTTCGTTCTGGAAGTGTAAATGGCCAAGCGATTCTTTTTTTTACTTCTATTAACGTCGAGTCTTGATTTTTCATGCCTCCTTAATATGGTATATTTTACTTAGGTTTTCTATGGAAAACGCAAAGCTTTTAGTTTTAGGAGGAAACTTAAGGTATGTTCTTTTCAAAAAAAGAAAAAAGAGACCCTTATCAGGTATTATGGAAGCATCTCAAACAACAGTCTCCGCAAGTCTCTCCTTTTAGTACCGAGTCTTTATGGAAGCCACCGAAGGAGGACCGCTGGAGCTTTTTTTGTCCTTGTTGTTCAATGCCCAGAAAGATTAAGGGAAGTGCATCACCTACAAAGTTTCATGTATTTCAAATTGCTTTGACCTCTGTTCTTTTGACCACGATTTTTTGGTCATTTTTTGAATGGAAAGGAATTTTTTCTTTTGTTCCTTTGTGGATTGGCTTTGAAGTTTTTTATCGAATTAGAATGAGAATCCGACTTCGATGTGAGCACTGTGGTTTTGATCCTTATCTCTATTTGACTGATACCCAAAAAGCGAAAGAGGAAATACAGTCGTTTTGGAAGCAAAAAAGACCTGACTTATTTGAAGAATCCGCTAAAGCTCCTCTGGAGCAAAATAATGCGCAAGCTTCGTCAGTCGGAAGTAATGACTTAATGAGCTAAGGTGGTCAGGCTCGCTTCAGATCGGTGGAATTTAAAAGTACCCCTATTTAATTTCTTTCTGG
>CEUZ01108693.1_pt1 | contig 14131 bp, 11 predicted proteins | sample 361511 | NCBI WGS metagenome assembly CEUZ01 (sample SAMEA2622822, study PRJEB7988) | marine metagenome | biome: marine biome (ENVO:00000447); feature: surface water layer (ENVO:00002042); material: "saline water (ENVO:00002010), including plankton (ENVO:xxxxxxxx)" | depth 5 m
TCAATTATACTGAAAAACTTTGGGGAAGATCTGCAAATAAATTATCATCAGAAATATCTGGCAACAGATTGAAGAATCTTACTCCTTTAAATCTTATAAAAGAAATGATGTATACTAATAATAATTCCAATCATTTAGATGGATCATTCTATTATCCAAAAAATGGATATGGTACAATTTTTACTAAAATTCAAAATATCATAGGTAATGAAAATATAAATTTTTTATCTCCAATTACTGAAATAATTCATGAAAATAATAAAATTAAGCATATAAAATATGGAAACAACAAAACCGTTCCCGTTAATACAATTATTAATACTTTACCAATAACATCCATAATTAAAATTTTAAAACCTTCACCATCGAATAAAATAATTAAAATAATTAATAAATTTAAATTTAGATCTTTAAAATTATTTATCATCATGTTAAATAAACCTTACATGACGAAAAATGCCTCAATTTATTTTCCTGAAAAAGAAATTCCATTTACAAGAATATATGAATCTAAAAATAGAAGTAAATATTTGGCTCCTGAAAATCACACCTCAATTGTAATTGAAATTCCTCATGAGGAAAAAATAACAAACGAACAAAATGATGAAAATAAAATGGAATTAATTCAATCATATCTAATTAAAAATAATTTTTTTAATAAAAAAAATATTATATCTCATAAAATTATTAATATTCCATATGCTTATCCAGTATTAGAAACTGGAACTAATAATGAAATAAACATATTGATTGATTACTTGAAAAAATTTAAAAACATGTACTTAGTAGGTAGAAATGCATCATTTAAATACTTACATACTCATGACTTATTTCATCAATCTGAAGCTATAATAAATACAATTATTAAAAAGGAGCTTAAAAGTGGATAAAAATAAAGTGATTGAATTATTATCAAAAATCTATGATTTAGAATTAAATGGAATTATTAGATATACACATTATTCATTAATGATATTTGGACCAAATAGATTGCCACTTATTGAATTTTTTCGAACACAAGCAAATGAATCATTAACACATGCTAATTTAGCCGGTGAACATATAACCGGGCTAGATGGCCATCCTCCGCTTAATATAAAAAATATCCATGAAACACATAAACATGATATTGTAGATATTTTAAATGAAAGCTTAACACATGAAAAAGAAGCAATAGATATGTATTATGCACTACTAAAAGAAGTAGAAAATCATTCTATTTACTTAGAAGAATATTGTCGAACCATGATCTCGCAGGAAGAAAGTGATTACATAGAAATGAAAAAATTGTTACGTGATCATAAAAAATAATTTTTATCATTTTCAAATAAATTATCTATAAGCAATCATTCCCTCATTTAAATAACATTATTTTTAATATAATATTAATTTATACATTTAATAATTGCTATTGAGATCTATTCTCATTAATTCCTTCAGGAAAAATGAATAATATTTAGAAAAAATGAATAATACTAACATTAATTTTATAAATAAATTCAAAAAAACCCAAACAAAATGGAACTCTTTCCTTAAGTCTAATAAAAATTCAAAAATTAGAATTAGAGATGCTGCATTACAATTAAATTTTAGTGAAGCTGAACTTCTTAGTACAAAAATAAATTCTTCCGTAAAATATTTAATAATAAATGATTTATATAAATTTTTTAAAAATATCTTAAATATTGAAAAATTAATGTTTTTAACACGTAACAATTATTGCGTACATGAAAAAATAGTCTTATCAAAAAATATAAAAATAAAATTTGAACAATATATTACAATTTTTTATAAAGAAAAACCACTGGTTATATTTGATAAAAACACTTGTAAATTCATTTTTAGTGAGATTAAAAACCATAACAATAAAAATTTAAAAAGTTTTCAATTTTTCAATCAATCGGGATGTTCTATTTTAAAAATATATGTAAAAAGCGATGATAATTCAATCTATGAAAAAATTGTTGAAGAATATTCATCTTCATATAATTATGAAGTTCAAAAAAAAATAAAAAATATCACATATGATAATTCAGTATTACTAAAATCAATATTATCAAAAAATTTTATCAATAATAATGAGCCAATTAAATTCATAAAAAAAATTAATTATAAAAACTCAATTAGAAATATTTTAGAATTCTCATCAAAGAAAAAAATCCAACTAATGATATATGTAATTGGTCCTTCTATAATTCAATTTCACTTTGGGAAAATAAATAAATTAGTTGAATATATGGATTGGTATAATATTTTAGATCCTGAATTTAATTTACATCTAAAAGATAAATTAATTAATAATAATATTTATTTATATTCACAAGAAAATGACAACGAAAAAATCTATTTTCAATTTATAAATAAAAAAACAAACTATTTACTTGGTATTTCGCCTTTAAATAAAAAAAAAGAACTGCTAACTAACATTAAATCATAAAAACACTTATCATGACTAAAAAATATTCATACTTTTTTATTTTATTATGTATTACAAAACTTTTTTCTGAATCTAATAATAAATTAATTACAATTGGCGGCAGTATAACTGAAATTGCATTTTCTTTAGGTTTAGAAAATAATATTATAGCTGTTGATATTTCAAGCACATTGCCTCCAAAAGTTAAAAAACTACCTCAAATTGGATATATTCGTCATATATCTGCTGAAGGTATTTTATCTATGGAGCCCCATAAAATAATTACAACATCTGAAATGGGACCACCAAATGTAATTGAACAAATTCAAAACACTGGAATTGAATTAATAATTTATGATTCCCCATCAAATTATAATGATGTTTTAAAATTAATAAAAAAAATGTCTAATTCTTTTAATATAGTAGAAAAAGGTGATGAAATTATTTTAAAACTTTCCAAAGAATATAAATTCATTCAGGATAAAATTTCTCTTTTAAAAAATAAAAAGAAATTTGTTTTTTTTATGGATTCTAGAAATACAGGAGTATTTAATGTTGCAGGAGGAAATACTAGAGCAAATTATTTAATTGAACTAATTGGGGGCGAAAATATTTTTAAAAATGAATTTAATAAATATAAAAAAGTTTCATCGGAAAATATTTTAAGTTTAAATCCTGAAATTATTTTAATAGGATCAATGACAAATGAAAGTATACTAAAAAAACAATTATTAAATGATAAAAATCTAAAATTAGTAGATGCAATTAAAACAAATAAAATTTTTATCATTGATATTGGCTATTATTTAACTTTTGGTACTAATATTACAAAAGCTGCTATTGATTTATTAAAAATCGTTAAATAAAATCTATTATTTTGAAAAAAAATATTTTCTTCATTTCTTTAATAATACTTTTATTTATAATAATAATTATTTCTACAATTATCGGTCCAGTAAAAATCTCACTATATCAATTAGTACATATGTTTAAAGATCTAATTTTTATGCAAAATAGTTCTGAAGCTAATATTTATTCAAATATTCAATATTCAGTTTTATTTAACATAAGAATTCCTCGAATTATATTGGGCTGTTTAGTTGGTATGGCTCTTGGAGTTTCTGGGGCTATTTTACAAAGCTTATTTCGAAACCCCCTAGTTGATCCAGGATTTATCGGGGTTTCTAGTGGTGCAGCAATAGGTGCAATGCTTGTAATAATGTTTTCTAATTTAATAAAAAATTTCGTTTTAGACATTTTCTTACCATATTTATTACCTATTTTTGCAATGATAGGTGCAATGACAACTACATTACTTGTTTATAAAATTTCAAAATCAGCACATAAAACTAATGTTATGGTAATGTTATTAGCAGGAATAGCAATTAATTCATTAGTAGGCTCTATAATTGGATTATTAATTATTAGCTCAAATGACCTACAACTTAGAGCATTTACATTTTGGACTCTGGGCGGATTAGATGGTGCAAATTGGCAAGTAATATTTATCGCTAGCACTTTTATTCTAATACCACTAGTTTTTATTTACTTTTTACGAACTAAATTAGATATTTTTATGCTAGGTGATTCTGAAGCAAATAATCTTGGCTTAAATGTTGAAAAATTTAAAAAAATAATTATTTTTCTTTCAGCACTAATGGTTGGCGTATCTGTATCCTTTTGTGGAATGATTGGTTTCATTGGTCTTGTCACACCTCATTTAATCCGCTTATTTATTGGTCCTAAACATAATAATTTATTAATAGGATCTTCTTTATTAGGTGCATTATTATTAGTTTTTTCTGATTTTATAGCTAAAATAATTATAGCTCCAGCCCAACTGCCAATTAGTATAATAACTTCACTTATTGGAGCACCTTTCTTTATTTGGCTAATAATTGAACAAAAAAAGAGGATGAAAATTGCTTGATTTTGAAAATGTATCATATGTTATAAATAAAAAATCAATTAATTCTAATATTTCTTTTAGCATTAAACAAGGTGATTTGATTTCAATTATAGGTCCAAATGGATCTGGTAAAAGTACAATTCTAAAGCTAATGGCTGGTGAAATCATTCCGACCTCAGGAAATATTATATTTAAAAATAAAAATATATCAAATTGGAATAATATGGATTTAGCTTGCCACAGAGCTATATTATCTCAAACAAATAATTTATCTTTTCCTTTTACTGTTACTGATATAATTAAAATGGGTAGATACCCATTTAATCAAAATAATTATAATGAAATAAATAAAGATAACCATATTATTAATAAAATGATAAATTATTTTGATTTAATTGAATATAGTAATAGGAATTATTTAACTCTTTCAGGTGGTGAAAAACAAAGAGTTCAATTGGCTAGAGTATTTGCACAAATTTGGAGTAAAGACGCATATTCGGGAAAAATCATTTTGCTTGATGAGCCTAATTCTTATTTAGACATAAATCATCAAATAAGATTATTTAAATTAATAAAAAAATTAAATAAAAAGGGATTAACAATTATTATGGTACTTCATCAAATCAATCAAGCATTTCTTAATTGTAAAAAAATAATGATGTTAAAAAAATCAACTTTAAAATATTTTGGAGATGTTAAAAAAACATTAAATAAAAAAAATATAAAAGAAATTTTTAATGTTGACTATACAGATGCTATAAAGAATTAAATAAAAGGAGAAAATCTTTTGAATTTAAATGAACAAGCTATATCAGAAAAAAATAATTTATTAAAAAATAGTAAATCTGCAATTCTCAGCACTATTAATTCAGATAAAACACCTAATGCAAGCTATGCTCCAATAAGTACTGATGATAATAATAATTTCTATTTTTACATAAGTGAGTTATCCAAACATACCAACAACCTTTTATCCAATAAAAATATTTCATTAATGTTAATTCAAGATGAATGTAAAAGTGAAAATATTTTTGCACGTAAACGATTGACTATAAATGGGACAGCTAAATTAATTGATAGAAAAAATGATGATTGGAAAAATAAAATGAGGTTTATGGAATTACGATTTAAAGATGAAATAAAGTTTTTAAAAGATATGAAAGATTTTCATTTATTTCAAATAAAACCAATAAATGGTTTATTAGTATTTGGATTTGGGAAAGCTTTTAAATTTACTAATAGTCAACTATCGATCCTATCTCACGCCAATGAAAAAGGCCATAAAATAAATTCGTAAAAAACTCTTTCTTAAAAAAACTCTTGTTTGATATATGATGTAATATTCTAAATTTCGAATTATTATTCGATTAAGAAATCATAATTTGAATTTTAAATAGATAATCAGTTTATTGAATTAATATTCAATAAACTAAATTTAATAATATTAAAAGGAGAGGGAGAAGGAATGAAAAGTTACTTATTAAAAAGCACAATGAGCATTTTTTGTATATTAACATTTGGATTTGCTAATTCATATACAGATTGTGCTGGTACACCAGGCGGTGATGCTGTAGAGGATTGTGCAGGTGTATGTGGTGGATACGCAATGGAAGATGACTGTGGCGTATGTTCATCTAATTATTATTGTTATGATTACGTAACGCATCAAACCAATACTGACTTCCCCTGCGATGGACCAACTGAAATGTTAGTTTTACCAAACAGCAGTTATAACCAAGACTGGAATGCATCTTGTGATTTAACCCCTCAATATTCAAGTTTCACTTGGGATTATTTTACAAATAATTCTGGAGGACCTAATTATCCAACAAATTGTGAAGATATAAATACTGAAAATTGTGAATCCGTTGAATTAATCACTCTTAATGGAGGGATGATAACTAGTTCTGGCAATTTATATGGAATATCTAATCCGCTCTTAATCAATATAAATAGCGGATATTCAACAATAGAATCTATTGATTTGACATTATCCACTTTAGGAACTGTATTAAATTATTCTGCGACTTCCCTAGAAGTATCAAATGAAGTCATATTGCCATCATATGAAATCTTATCTAATGAACCAGATGATTGGGGTGGAGCATCAGTAACTGTCAAGTTTTCATGGACAGATTTATCTGAATATGATCTGCAAAATGGATGGTCTATTCAATTTGAAGCTTCAGGTGCACATATGAGTTTAGATCAAGTGATATTAGAATGGAATGCAAACAATGCCGTAGTAGATTGTTGTGAAATTATTAATGGAGATAATTCATCTTGTGCTGGTAGTGGTGATTTAGATGGTGATGGTACTGTTACCATTAATGACATTATCATTACAATTGCACATATTCTAGCTACATCTCCATTGTCAGGATGTGACATTAATACTGCTGACGTGGACAACAATGGTAGCGTGAACATCATGGATGTGATTGCTCAAGTTGACATCGCTCTTTCAGGTGGTTTAAGTCGTGCTAATAGTTCACTTCAAAAAGCAAATTCAGTTACGCTTATTCAGACAGCTGAAGGTTTAAGCTATGAAGCTGATGGATTTGTAGGATTTGAAATCATTCTATCTCATGGAGTTAATTTCGAAATTAACATGACAAAATCAGGCTTCATTGCTTCGTCCAATACTGTTGGTACTACGACTAAAATAGTTGTAGTGAACAATGAAACTTCTGAGCTATTTACTTCTGTTGGTAATTTTGAAATTGTTGACGTGATTGCTGGTACTATTGGTGGTAATGCTTTACAAACAGATGTGCTTTATCAAGAAATACCAAAAACTTTTGGTCTTTCAAAAGCATATCCAAATCCATTTAATCCGAAAACTTCAATTGATTTTACAATGTTAAATTCTGAAAATGCATCTATTGAAATATATAATATGCTAGGTCAAAAAATATCTACTTTACATGAAGGGTATTTAAGTGCTGATACATATTCATTCACATGGAATGCACAAGATTTTTCATCTGGAATGTACATTGTAAAAGCTCAAAGTGAAGGCAATATTAGTACACAAAAAATAATGTTAATGAAATAAGGTTTGATTTCATTAAACACCTCCAAGCAGGCTTTATAAGTTCCTCTTGTAAAGCCTGCTATGTTAATAATGATCTATTTTAAAAAAATATTTTTTCTATTTATATTTAATTATTTTTTAATTAGCCAAACAATTGAATATAAAATTTTTGGTGAAATAATAGATCAATCAACTTTGCAACCAATTCAAAATGTTAATATTATAATTGATAATTATGAATATGGAACATATTCTAATGAATTTGGATACTTTGAATTTAATTTAAATAAAAATAAAAATTATACAATCCATTTTTCACATGTAGGTTATAAAAAAAAAAAATTATCATTAAAACCCAATTTTAAAAAAAATATAATTAATTTAGAAAAATCTAGTATTGAATATTCTCCTATAATTGTTAAAGAAGCCTATTTAGAACATTATATTAGTAATAGTCCTATTATTACAGAAATAATAACAAAAAATCAAATTAAAAAATATTCTTCTACTAGTGTGTTAGAATTATTAGAAAAAGTACTTCCTAATATACAAATAATGCAAGATTCTCATGGTACAACAATGACTATTCAAGGATTAGATAGTAAATATTTTTTATTTCTTATAGATGGCAATAGGATGACAGGGGAAACTACAGGTAATTTTGATTTTTCAAGATTGAATATTACTAATATTGAAAAAATAGAAATATTAAATGGAGGTGCATCTTCTGCTTTTGGATCTGGTGCAATTGGAGGTGTGGTTAATATTGTAACTAATAAAAATTTTAAAAAATTTAGCTTAGTTGCTGGAAGTAAACAATATTCAAAAAATAAAGACCAACAAAATTGGCTATCATTAGAATTAAGTAATCAAAAAAAATCTCTTAATAGTCAAACAAATATTACAACTAAATCATCTGATGGATACTCTATTAATGGTAATATAATTCAAAATATATTTAACGATATTACATTTAATCAAACATTTAAAATAAATCTGATCAAAAGAATGAATATATTCTTTTCAGGTACATTTTATTCACATGATACAGAAGATTATAATTATAATAATAAACGAAGAGATAAATATTATGACAAACAAATGATTTCAAAAATAGAATATGAAAATTCTAATAAATATTTATTTAAATTACATTGGACTTATGATAAATATGATAAGTATACATTATTTGAGGCTATTAATGATGAAAGGATAAGGAGTTCTCATAAATTAAATTTAATTAAAATAAATTGTTTTAAATCATTTGGCAATACAAATAATCAAATTGGTATTGAATTGCATGAAGAAAGTTTTTTTAGCCCATCAGACTTAGAATATAATCCATTTGCGGGATATTTAGGCTCTGATAGTTTAAAAAATTCTAAAATAAATTCTATATTTATACAAAATGAATTTTTACATAATTCAACTAATCACTTTATATCGGGCCTAAGATATGATACAAGCGATTCATTTGGATCACATCTTGGACCACATTTTTCTTTTTTAAAAAAATTTAATAATTATAATTTCAGATTAAACTTTTCAAAAAATTTTAAAATCCCAACTTTAAAAGAATTATATATGCAATGGGATCATTTAGGAATGTTTTATGTTAGAGGTAATGAAAATTTAAAACCTGAATATTCAAAATATTTAAGTTTAGCATTAGAAATTTTAAAACCTAAATATAATTTTACAATCAAATCACATATAAATTCATTAGAAAATATGATTGTATCTGTAGAAGAATTAAATCTTGATCAAATGATTTATAAAAATTATAATTCTGCAACCATAACAGGCATAGATTTTATTTTCAAATCTGTAATTAATAACATTTACTTTATTCATTCTAATCTGAGCATCATAAACCCAATAGATACAAAAAACAATATTCAAATTGAAGGTACCAACAAGATTGCTTTTAATAGCAATCTTTCAATTGATTTAAATAATAATAATACAATCAATATTAATTATAAATATATGGGAGAAACTTTTTTCCAATCAGAAATAATTGCTTCATATGAAATAATAAATTTTTCCTATAATTATATTGTAAATGAAAAATGGAATTTTTCTACAGGAATAGATAATTTAAAAAATACAGCTAGTATAGATAATAGGATGACAATGTATCCAAATAAAAGATATTACATTAACTTTTCACTCACCCTTTAAGAATAGGAGATTTATTATGCATTATTTTAATAATTTATTAATTTTATTTTCATTATTATTTGGAATTGATGAAACAATTTTAATTAATTCTAGCAGTTTTACTGATTGGAAATATTTTTCATTTATAGAAGGAGAAATTCAAGAAATAGAAGTTATTGACCCTAATAAAAATCTAGAATGGGATATGGGCATAATGCGCAACCACTTTAGAACTAATGGTGGTAAGTCTGGTAATGGTCTAGGGGCAGCATTTGTAGATTCATTAAATATATTTAATGAAAATAGTTGGTACGAATTGTCTGAAATAGAAGGTGAAATAAATTTTGTTGAAGATGGTATATTAGAAAATATATATGATATAATAACTCATACATATTCAGAAGCTCCTGGAAGTAAAATTTTAGAAACATGGGGCTGGTTTGATTTTGATAATAATTATCAATTTAATGTTAATAATTATCAATATATCTTAAGAACTGCTAATGGAGAAAAAGGTATTAAATTATGGATTCAAGATTATTATAATGAATTAGGACAATCAGCACATATTACTCTACGTTATGATACAGACTTTAATTGTATTGTAGATGAATGTGGCTTATGTGGAGGTGATGGAAGTACATGTATAGAAAATGAATGTGCTTATATTGGGGATATAAATAATGATTTAGGGTATAATGTATTAGATATAGTTGCACTAGTAAATTGTGTCTTATTAAATAATTGTCTTGATATAGAAAATGCCTGTGCTGCTGATATTAATAATGATGGGGGATATAATGTATTAGATGTGGTTGCATTAGTAAATTGTGTCTTAAATGGTGATCCAGATGGTGATGGGCCACTACCCCACAGCTGTCAAGAAAACAATATTTTAACTAGAAAAAATGACGCAACTAATGCTGATTTATTAATATCTGATAATAGTGTATCTATAAATTCTAATGGTTTTTTAGGTGGAGTTGAAATGACTCTAGAACATGATATTAATTTTTCCATTGAATTAACAAAAAATTGTAATAATGTTTCAAATTATTTTACGCAAAATGGAATTACACGATTAATAATCGTTATGCCTACCTCAAATGAATTATTTAACTATACTGGTGAATTTGAAATTAAAGAACTACTTATTGCTAACAGTCATTCATTAATAGATATAAATAATATTAATCATATTGATTCATTTAAATTAAATCCTTCATATCCAAATCCATTCAATCCAATTACAAATATAAGTTTTAATATTCCTAATTCTGAATTTGTCAATTTATCAATATATGATATTAATGGAAAAAAAATTACTAATTTAATAAATAATTTTATTGATAAAGGATTTCATTCAATCACATGGAATGCACAAAATGTTAGTAGTGGTATTTATTTTATAAAAGTAACTTCTAACAATCAAATTTTTTCAGAAAAAATCACTTTAATTAAATAATGAATTATTTTTATATATTTTTTATTAGTTTATTTACTTTTCAAAGCTGTTCTTATCATATGGCTAGAAAAAAAACCTCTGACTTACATTCTCACGTAAAATATTTAGCTGCTGATAAATTAGAAGGACGCTATCCTGGATCTAAAGGAGGTAAGATGGCTGCAGAGTATATAAAAAAACAATTTATCAAAAATAATCTCACTTTGCTAGGAGAAGATGGTTTTCAATATTTTGATATTATAACAGGTGTAGAATTAGGTTATAATAATTATTTATTATTTGAAAATAACAAATATGTTCCTAATACAGATTATATTCCTCTTTCATTTGGAAAAAATATAAATTTTAAAGGTGAGGTATCATTTATTGGATATGGTTTTACAATTGAAAATGACAGTATACAATGGAATGATTATGAAAAACACGATGTGTCTGATAAATGGGTAATGATATTACGTGGAGCTCCAGATGGGAACAATCCCCATGGCATATATGGTGAACATATTTCATTAAGAACAAAAGCAATTTTAGCTAAAGATAATTCTGCTAAAGGAATAATTTTTGTTTCTGGTGAAATTTTTGATAATGATGACGAATTAATCCCATTAACATACGATTCTGCGCAAAAAGATTTAGGAATTCCAATAATTCATATGAAAAGAGATTTAGCAAATAAATTATTAAAAAACAATAATATATCTATAAATAAATTAGAAAGTAAAATAAATAATGATTTAGAAAAATTTTCTGGATTTAATTTGGAAAATGATTTAGATGTTCAAACTGATGTTGTCTTTAAAAAAAAAATAACACAAAATGTTATAGGTTTTATAAAAGGGAATAATGATTCACTAAATAATGAATATATTGTTATAGGCGCACATTATGATCATCTTGGTTATGGTGGAGATAAATCTGGCTCTAGAAGACCCTATTTAAATGAAATACATAATGGCGCTGATGATAATGCTTCTGGAGTATCGATATTATTACAATTATCTAAAATATTATCATTAAATAAAGGAATTAATAGAAATATTTTATTTATTGCATTTGGTGCCGAAGAAATGGGACTTATAGGATCAAAATACTTCATTAATAGTAATATGATCCCAAATGAAAAAATACAAATCATGATTAATATGGATATGGTGGGCCGGCTAAACAATGAAAAAAATATAAATATTAGTGGGACAAAAACTGCTACTAATTTAGAACAGAAATTAAAAATTATTATGGATAATAATAAAATTAATTATACTTTTTCATCTGAAGGCTATGGACCTTCTGACCATTCTAGCTTTTATGTTAAAAATATTCCTGTATTATTCTTTTTTACAGGAGCACACACAGATTACCATACCCCTCTAGATGATTATGATAAACTTAATTATCAAGGTATGAAACTTATTACTAATGTAATTCATAGTTTAACCTTAGACTTTGATAAAAGTGAAAAATTGGTTTTTAATAAAACTAATTCAAAAAAAACATCTAGGCCCAGCAAATTTAAAGTAACATTAGGGATAATGCCTGATTATGTTTTTAATAAAATAAAAGGATTACGTATTGATGCAGTTATTCCCAATAAAACTGCAGATAAGGCGGGTTTATTAAGTGGAGATGTTATAATTGAAATCAATCATAAGCCTGTAAGTGATATTTATGAATATATGCATCGATTAAGTGAAATTAATGAAGGTGAAACAATCCCTATAATTGTTATTAGAAATAATTCTAAAATTCAATTAAATGCTACATTCTAATGAAAAATAAATTTTTCTATATTTTTTTTATTTTATTTTTAAGTTGTTATAAAATTAAAATTATAAATAACCCAAAAAAATTATTTATTATTACAAACACTAAACAATTAACCTTTAATGGAGATAATGGAGAAGCATATTTTTCTTCAAATGAAAATAAATTAATTTTTCAATCAAAAAGGGATGGTCATGAATGTGATAAGATTTATACCATGTCAATTAATGGTGAAAATATTAAAATGATTCCTTTTTCTAATGGCGCATTTACTTGCTCTTACTACTCCCTTAATGATCAAACTATATTTTTTTCATCTACTATGCAAGATGGAAATGAATGCCCAGAAGTTTTTAAACATCCAAATCCTAGAAAATATATTTGGCCATTAAGAAATTATGACATATATAGTATGACAAATGATTCAATATTAAAAAATCTTACAAACTCTTTCGGTTATGATGCTGAAGCTACAGTACACCCTAGTGAAAATAAATTAATTTTTACATCATTAAGAAATGGTGATATAGATTTATATGAAATAGATTATAATGGAACTAATCTAAAAAGAATCACAAATGAATTTGGTTATGATGGTGGAGCATTTTATTCACCAGATGGAAAAAAAATAGTTTGGCGAGCATGGTATCCTAAAAATGAAAAAGATAAAATTAAGTGGAAAAATAATTTAAAAAACAACTACATTGAATCTGTTCCATTAGATATTTATATTGCTAATAGAGATGGCACAAATAAAATAAGATTAACAAATAATGGAGCAACTAATTGGTCACCTTCTTGGCATCCAAGCGGCAATTATATTGTATTTTCATCTAATAAAGATGATTGGATAGAAAAATATAATTCATTTGGGCCTAATTTTGAATTATATATGATAGAAATTAAAACAGGTGAAATCCATAGATTGACTTATAACAATACATTTGATTCATTTCCAGTAATTTCAAAAGATGGAAAGAAAATAGTTTATTCATCTAACAGAAATGCAAATAACCCAAGACAAACTAATATTTTTATATCAGATTTAGTTAAAAAATAAGCATTTAAATAAATAGTTAAAAAAATACATCTTTTTTTGTATTTAATAATAAACGTATAATTAAAATTATAATTTTAATTATAGAATCGCTATATGACTATATCTAATAGAAAAATAAAAGAACGAAAAATACGAAAACAACTTATACTAGATAGCGCATTAGAAGTTTTTAAGGCTAATGGAATTGAAAATGCAACTATGGAAGGTATTGCATTAAAGGCTGGTTTTGGTACTGCAACCCTCTATTATTATTTTCATTCAAAAGAAGAAGTTTTTGCAGCCATTTTATTAAATGGCTGGGAGAAATTATGGGAAGAATT
>CEUZ01059982.1_pt1 | contig 14118 bp, 16 predicted proteins | sample 361511 | NCBI WGS metagenome assembly CEUZ01 (sample SAMEA2622822, study PRJEB7988) | marine metagenome | biome: marine biome (ENVO:00000447); feature: surface water layer (ENVO:00002042); material: "saline water (ENVO:00002010), including plankton (ENVO:xxxxxxxx)" | depth 5 m
ATTACATTAGTTCCGTGACCAGTTGTTGACGATTTTGCTACGCTAATGACTGGCCGAAATTTTGTTCCTGTATAATATTCGGTTACCCATACTATAAGTCCCGTGATTAATAAACCTACTATTCCACAAATATAAAGTCCAAAGCCAGAAAATTTAGAATTTTCTGTAGAATAAATATTATCTAAACCAATCACTTTATCTGTTACCGGATATAAAATTATTAAAGATAATACAGCTGTAGCTATAAAACCTTTATATAAAGCTCCCATTATATTTTTGCTTGTTCCTAATCGAACAAAGTATGTTCCAATAATTGATGTAATTATACATGCGCCTCCGATAGCTAAAGGATAAATCATCATATTTAAATTATCTAAAAAGAAAATTGAAGACAGAACCATTGTGGCTACTATTGTAACAACGTACGTTTCAAATAAATCCGCAGCCATTCCAGCGCAATCTCCAACATTATCTCCAACATTATCAGCTATTACAGCTGGATTACGTGGATCATCTTCAGGTATCCCTGCCTCAACTTTACCCACTAGATCAGCTCCAACGTCAGCGCCTTTAGTAAAAATTCCACCACCTAATCTAGCAAAAATTGATATTAAAGAAGCTCCAAAGCCTAATCCAACTAAAGCATTTATAATTTCTCTACTATCAACATTAAAACTAATTAAAATAAAATAATAAATTGTTATTGATAATAATGCTAAACCAGCAACAAGCATTCCTGTAACAGCGCCAGATTTAAAACCTATATTTAATCCTGCTGACAAACCTTTTCTTGAAGCTTCGGCTGTTCTTACATTTGCCTGAACAGACATAAGCATGCCAATATAACCAGCAGCACCTGATAGAAAGGCTCCAATAAAATATCCTAACCCAACCCAAAATCCTAAAACTAAAGTAATTATAACTAAAATTATAGCGCCAACTATTCCAATAGTTTTATATTGACGATTTAAATAGGCTCTTGCACCTTCTTGTATGGCGCTAGCAATTTCTTGCATTCTTTTATTACCTGGACTAGATGAAATAATCTGCTTTCCTACTATTAAACCGTAGAGTAAGGCAAGCAAGCCTGAAAATATAATTAATATAAATGTAGTGTTCATTTATTAAAACTTAATTTGATTAAAAAAAAACGATAATTGCCAAAAAAAGAGGTAAAACGCAACATAAATATTAGTTAAAAATTGTTAATATTACTCTACTTTTTCTACACGACTTACTTTTGCTATTTTGTCTAATATGGCATTTAGGTAGTTTTTCTGAGATTCCTTTATAAAAAAATCAGATACTTTTAAATATTCTGCAATAACGACCTTAATAGGTGTTTTATGCATGAACATAAACTCATAAATCGCAGCCATTAATAGCAATTTAATTATAATTTCTGTTTTATTCTCATTAACATCATTTTTTAGCTCTTTATCAATTAAATTTTGAATTAAATCTTTACGTTCAATAGTGCCATTTACTACATCTTTAATAAATTTTTTATATCTGTGTTTTGGGTAACTTATTTTTGTATCTTTATTAAAGTAATAACCATATAATTTTTGAATTACTACTACTCTTGGATTTTTAAGAGGTTCACTCATTCGCATTTTATAACATTTCCAAAACTGACAATGTTGCAACCGCTGCTTCGCCACCTTTATTATTTTTGGAAGGATTAGATCTTGTCAAAGCTTGTTTCTTATTAAAACATGTTAATATTCCGTTACCAATTGGTTTTTTAAAATTAATAGATAAACTCATTATTCCTTGTGTTATAGCGGCTGAAATAAAATTAAAATGTGGAGTCTCACCTTTTATAATGCAACCTAATGCTATAAAAGCATCATATTTATTAATATTTCTAGAAATTATCACTGGAATTTCAAAAGCACCTGGAGCATTAATAACTTTAACGTTTGATATTCTATATTTTTTTAAAATTGCCAAAGATCCTTTTACTAAATCTTTTGATATATGAGGATAGTAGTTGGCTACAACAATACATATTTTTTTTTTCATTTTATTATTTCTTGTTTAGTAATTTTAATACCATAACCATCCAGAGCAACTACTTTTTTTCTTGATCTTGTTACTAGTATCATTCTTTTAATAAATAAAGACTTAATAATTTGGGCGCCAATACCATAGTTTTTAATTAATTTATCTTGTCCCTTTTTGTAAAACTTTTTACTTTTGTATCCTCTTAAGGTTTCGGATACTGATTTTAGATTTGAATCCCTAATAAAAATTAAAACACAATCCTTATATTTTTTAAAATGTTCGATAGTATTATTAAAAGAATTAGGAAGCTTTTCTCCCATCAAATAACTTTTTACTATGTTTGATGATATAACTCTTACTCGAGGATTCTTATTTTTTTTAATATCTCCTTTAATTAAGGCAAAATTTTCAGATCCATCTAAAATATTTTCAAAAATTTTTATATTAAATTTTTGATTTTTTATTTTAATTATTGAAGATTTTTTTAATTTAATAAATTTTTCTTTATTAAGTCTATAAGAAATAAGATCATCTATTTTTCCAATTTTAAGCTTATGCTTTTCCGCAAATTTTAATAATTGTTTGCCTTTAGCCATTGATCCATCTTCATTCATTATTTCACAAATTACGGCTGATGAACCACACTTTGATAACTTAGATATATCTACCGAGGCTTCAGTATGTCCCGCTCTTACTAACACTCCTCCGTTTTTTGCTACAATTGGGAAAACGTGACCCGGTGAAACAATTTCTTTACTTGAAACATTGTTTTTAATCGCTGTTTTTATTGTTTTAGCTCGGTCATGAGCAGAAATTCCTGTGCTTATTCCTTTTTTTGCATCTATAGAAACAGTAAAAGCTGTTTGGCTTCTTGCAATATTTTGTGGAGACATTAATGGTAAATTTAATTTATCTACTTGTTTTTGACATAGCGTAAGACAAATTAGTCCTCTACCGTACTTTGCCATAAAGTTTATTGACTTGGACTGAATCTTAGAGGCTGGAATTATTAAGTCACCTTCATTTTCTCTCTGCTCGTCATCTACCAAGATAAACATCTTGCCAGATTTTGCTTCTTTAATTATTTGATTAATGCTAGAAAATTTCATATTTATTTATTTAAAAAATTACTTATATACTTGCCTAAGACATCAAATTCAACATTAACTATATCTCTTTTTTTTAAATATATTAAATTTGTTAGCTTTAAAGTTTGCGGAATTATCATAATTTGAAAGCCACTACCTAATATTTTCGATATAGTTAAAGAAACTCCATTAATTGTTATAGATCCTTTTGACACAATATATTTCATATATTTTTTTTGAAGTTTAAAAGTAATTAGCCAGGATTTGCCTACAAATTTAATATCCTCTATTATTGATGTTGTATCAACATGACCTTGAACAAAATGTCCCGATATGCGGTTTCCGTATTTTAAAGATTTTTCAAGATTAATGATATCGCCTTTTTTTGCATTTTTAAAATTAGTTTTGTTAATTGTTTCTTTAGAAACATAAAAAAAACATGAATTATTTTTTTTTCTTTCTAAAGTTAAACAAGCTCCTGAACAAGAAATGGATGATCCAATTTCATTTGTTTTAAACTTTAATTTTGATAAAATTTCCAGAAATAAATTATTTTTATTTTTTTTTATTTTATTAATTTTTCCAGTGTGGTAAATAATTCCGTTAAACATCACTTTATCCTATATATGTAAAGACTATCATCAAAAAGATTAATCTTTTCTTTTGAACATCTTTTGTTTTTTAAATAATAATTATAACACTTTAAAAAACTATTATTTCCGTTTTTTCCAAGCCTTTTACCTGATATAAAAATATAAAAATCGTCAATAAGATTTTGATCTAAAAATTTAGATGTCATATTCAATCCAGCCTCAAGCAACACTCTAGAAAAACCTAATTCTTTTATTTGGTAAAGTATTTCAGATAGATTAAACCCTCCATCATAATTTAATGATACACTAATTAATTTAATTTTAGAATTTTTAAGATATTTAATTTTTTTTTTCTTAAATTTATTATAGAACAAAAAGGTCCTATATTTCTTTGCAGTTTTAATAATTTTAGAATTTAGGGGTATATTTAAATCTTTGTCTATAATAAATCTTGTTGGTGAATTATTCTCAAGTCCTTTTATTCTACAGTTTAATGTAGGATTATCAGCCTTTATTGTTTTACAAGTCGTCAGTATGCAGTCATGAAAACTTCTAATAAGATGAACTCTTCCTCTAGAATACATATTTGTTATCCATTTATCTTTCTTATTATTTGTAAGATAATCTTTAGATTGTGCAATTTTTGCAGATACAAAAGGTAAATTATCTAATTTTTGTTTATTATAACTTCTATAAAAATCTCTTACCTTATTTAACAAAATTCCGCTATGAACGTTTATATTCTTTTTATTAAAAAAACTTTTGCTTTTTTTAAATGATTTAATATCAGGATCATTCATTGCAAAAAAAACTTTTTTAATTTTATTCTTTGCAATTTTTTTAACACATGGAGTTGTTTTTCCGTAATTGGAACAAGGTTCAAGAGTGGTATAAATTTCTGAATTTAAAACTTTTGATTTTGAAAATTTTATAGCGTTGTCTTCTGCATGTGGGCGTCCATTTTTGCTGGTGCTACCTGCACTAATAACATTTCCATCCCTTACTACAACACAACCAACAGCTGGATTTGTTGCTGTATTGCCAACAACAGTTTCGGCTTGCTGTAGTGCAAGCCTCATGTAATATTTACTTTTATGATTTGCCATCTAGTTCTTCGATATATTCGCCAAACTGGCCAACTTCTTTAAAATTAGTATATACCGAGGCATATCTCACATATGCTATTTTATCTAGACCTTTAAGAGTTTCCATAACTTTTTTCCCAATCACACTAGATTGAACTTCGGTTTGTCCCAATTCTTCCAGTTCTCTAGATATTCTTGATACAATTTTTTCAATAGTTTCTTGGTCAATTGGTCTTTTTTTAAGAGCTGTAAAAAAAGATTTAGCTAATTTTTCTCTATCAAATGCTGTTCTACGACCATTTTTTTTTATTACTGTTAACTCTCTAATTTGAACCCTTTCAAAAGTGGTAAACCTCATTCCGCCATTGCATGTACAAGATCTTCTTCTTCTTATTGCTGTTCCATCTTCTGTTGGCCTTGAATCAATCACAGAAGTATCTTTAGTTCTACAAAATGGACAAAGCATAATTTATCTCTAGTTTAAATGGTTATATATTGGAAAATTAGAACAAAGTTTAATAACTTCAGCTCTTACTTCATTTTCAATTTTTGTATTGTCTTTAGAATTTTTTGATAAACCTTCAATAACTTTTGTTATTAGATTTCCTACCGTCTTAAATTCATTTAGTCCAAAACCTCTAGTCGTTGCTGCTTGTGAACCCAATCTAATTCCAGATGTAATAGTAGGTTTAGCTGTATCAAAAGGTATACCATTTTTATTACATGTAATATTTGCTCTACACAAACTTGTCTCAGCATCTTTTCCTGTAACTTTAAAAGGTCTTAGATCAACTAACATTAAATGTGTATCAGTACCGCCAGAAAATATTTTAAAACCATTATTTTTTAAAGTTTCGGATAAAATTTTAGCATTTTCTTTTACGGATTTAATATAATCAACAAAATCTGGTTGCAAAGCTTCTTGAAAAGCTACCGCCTTAGCGGCAATAATATGCATTAGAGGACCTCCCTGATATCCAGGAAAAACAGCTGAATTAATTTTTTTATATATATCTTCATTGTTTGTTAAAATAATTCCTCCTCTTGCACCTCTTAGAACTTTATGTGTTGTAGATGTAACTACATCGGCATAATCAACTGGATTGGGGTATCCTTTTCCAGCTACTAAACCGGAAAAATGGGCCATGTCCACCATAAGGTAAGCATTAACTTTTTTTGCAATTTCTTTAAACTTTTTAAAGTCAATTATTCTAGAATACGCACTACCACCAGCGATTATTAGTTTTGGTTTATGTTCTTCAGCTAATTTTTCGACATCATTATAGTCAATAAGTCCAGTTTCTTTATTAACGTCGTAATGAAATGAATTTAACCATTTACCTGAGAGAGCAACTTTTGCTCCGTGTGTTAAATGACCTCCTGAATTTAAACTCATACCAAGTATAGGGTCACCGGGTTTTAGTAACGCTAGATATACTGCTCCATTAGCTTGCGCTCCTGAATGAGGCTGAACATTAGCATATTTACAATTAAATAATTTTTTAACTCTTTCTAAAGCAAGAGACTCAGCCTTATCAACAAATTCACATCCTCCATAATATCTTTTTTCTGGATAACCTTCCGCATATTTGTTTGTCATTATAGAACCTTGAGCATCTAAAACAGCCTTAGACACAATATTTTCTGAAGCGATTAACTCAATATGTTGTTGCTGTCTTTCAAGCTCAAGTTTTATTGAATTATATAGATCAGGGTCAGTTTGGGATAAACTATTATCAAAAAAATTTTGATAACTATTTGACATATATTTATTTAATTTACTCATTAATTATATTTTTTTAACTCTTCTTAGATGACGTCCACCTTTAAAATTTGTTTTAATAAATGTATTTACACACTTTAATGCCAGATTTTTATTAGTAAATCTAGCGCCTATAGTTATTACATTAGCATCATTGTGCTCTCTACTTAACTTTGCAGATTTAACATTATAACACAATGCGGCTCTTATATTTTTGTGTCTATTAGCTGCCATTCCCATGCCTATTCCGGAGCCACATACTAATATACCAAATTGATTTTTCTTTATCCTATTAGATAAATTATGAGCGAAATCTGGATAATCAACAGATTCGTCATCGTTAGTTCCAAGATCTAAAACTTTATTGCTTTTTTCTAATAAAAAATTTTTAATATAATTCTTTAATTTAAACCCTGCATGATCTGACGCTAAAATTATTCTTTGCATTTTTATTTTTTTATTTTTTGACACTTAATATATAAAATTCACTACATATATATAATATATTGGTAGCTACCACAATATTTTGATTTAGATTTAAGGCTAATTAATTAAATTTATAATCGGGTAAACAGGCCACTAAATGGACTCTATTTTCTTCGCCACCATTAAATGCATTATGATATTTGAGATTATTGGTAATATAAACTGAACCATCAGCTGGCAAATGTTTTGCAACATCTTCTATCACCATAATGCAGCCAGGGTTTGTAATGATTGGTATATGTAATCTTGGTTCAGGATCTCTATGCCAACTAAGGGTAGACCTAGGTTCCTTAAGCAAAATTCTTACTCTACCTAATTTAAATTTTTTTGATAACTTTTCATAAACTTCTTTAAAATATGTTTTCTCAAAATCTTTAACGAATTCAGTATAAGATTTTTCGTCAATCATTATATCTCTTAGAGCTTCCTTCCCTGAATGATCTGGTTTGGTCCAGTAAACTCCCCTAGCATTTTTACCTTTGATTGAATCTGGGTTGCCTGGAATTTGATTAAGACATATAGCTCCAAAATTACTTATCCCATCAGCATTATCATATTTTTTAATCTTTAAGACTTGATTTAAAGCTTGTTGAAGTTTTGTAATATCAAACTTTAAGTCTTCTACGGTTAAAAAGTCGTCGGTCTTAATCATATAGTTTCTTATATTATATATCATTTATATCATTAGGGGTACACTTGATAGGTTGGTTTTGTCGCAATAGAATTATATTTTGTAATAATATAAACTTTTAAATAGAATTGAGAATTGTTATCAAATGAAAATTATTGAATCTTACCCAAATGTAAGACTAAGAAGAAATAGAAAGACTGAATGGTCGCGAAGATTAGTTAGCGAAAATAACCTTTCAACAAATGATCTAATATGGCCAATTTTTATTAGGGAGGGAAAAAGAATAAAAGAACCTATAAAAACAATGCCTGGAGTTTATAGATATTCTTTAGATCTTGTTGAAAAATTAATAGAAAAAGCTATTAAAAATAAGATTCCGTTAGTAGCTTTGTTTCCAAACACACCTATAACAAAAAAAAATTCTAAAGGTTCTGAAGCATTAAATAAAAATAATCTTGTTTGCAAAGCTTTAAAAATAATTAAAAAAAATTTCAATGAAATTGGTATTATGTGTGATGTAGCTTTAGATCCTTACACTGATCATGGTCATGATGGAGTATTAAAAGATAATTATGTTGATAACGACAAAACTATAAAAATTTTAATTAAGCAAGCTTTGCTACAAGCTGATATGGGATGCGATGTTATTGCACCGTCTGATATGATGGATGGAAGAATTGGGGAAATAAGAAAGGCTTTAGATAAAAACGACCACAAACAAGTTCAAATTCTATCTTATGCAGTAAAATATGCATCCAATTTTTATGGACCTTTTAGAGATGCTGTAGGATCAAAAAAATTGCTAAAAGGTGACAAAAAAAACTATCAGATGGATTTTAAAAATTCTAAAGAAGCTTTAAGAGAAGTGGCCCTTGATATTTCCGAAGGAGCGGATTTTGTTATGGTAAAACCTGGTATGCCATATCTTGATATCATAAAACTAATTAAAGAAAATTTTAAGATCCCAGTTTTTGCCTATCAAGTATCCGGAGAATACAGTTTAATTAAAAACGGAATAAATAATAAGATAATAAGTGAAAATGCTATATACGAAAGTTTAATGTCTTTTAAAAGAGCTGGCGCAAGTGCAATTGTTACTTATTTTGCAGAAGAAGTTTCAAAAAAATTAATCTAATTAAAATATTTTTCCAATATATTTCGCGAAAATGGGAGTCTTAAGCTATGTGGTTTGATAAAATTTTCCAATATTAAAAATTTATTAAAAATTAAAGCTTCTTTTATTTGTAAATTGGAGATTTTATCAGCAGTATTATTTAGCAAAATATCAGGAACTTTAACTAATTTATCATCAATCAATACTGATTTCTTTGAACTATCTTTTTTATTTTCATCTAAAGAGAAATCTACTTCATATCCCAGCTCTTTTATTAAAGATAATTCCCAAAATATATATAATTTAATCCAATCTTTGTCATTAAATTGATTAGCTAGTAATTCGAAAGAATTAAAAATTTTTTTATTAACTTGTCTATCAGGTAATAAAATTCTTAATATAGAAGTAGCGGCAACTACACCAATAGTTTTTTTTTTATTATCAAAAAACAAAGGAGCTAAAGGTTTAATTAGTTCTGTTGTAAAATAACCAATTTTATTTTCACCTTTAGATCTCCATGTAATAAAAATTTTATTTCCAATTTGGAAATTTTTTTTTTGTTTTCTTGATGATCCCCCATAAACGATTCCAGAACATTTCCCATGGTTTAAAGTAAAAGCCTCTATTATAAGAGAATTTTCGTTATAAGAAGTTTTGGATAATATGTAACCTTGATCTTCCCAATACATAATTAAATTATATTAATATCCTTTAATAATTTTTCTGCTGCATCTTGTTCAGCATTTTTTTTTGAATTACCTGATCCTGTATATTTTTTTGATTTATTAATTGATACAGAAATTTTAAATAATGGATTATGTTTTGGCCCTTTAATACTTAGAAGTGCATAAGTAGGAAGCTTTTTAAAAAGTTTTAACGAATACTCTTGAAGTTTTGTTTTTGGATCAAGTACAGTAACATCTGACTTTTGCAATTCTTTTTTCCATAAACGTAAAACAAATTCCTTTACGTAATTATAACCCCGATCTGTATACACAGCTCCTATAAGCGCTTCACATGCATCACTCAACATTTTTTCATCAGTCTGCAAAATTTTCTTTTTACTATCACTTTTTATAATGTACTCATTAAGACCTATTGACCAAGCTATAGAAGAACAAGTTTTTTTATTTACTAACTTAGCAAATCTTTTATCCAAATCTCCTTCAGATTTATTTGGGTATAGATCAATTAATTTTTTTGCTAATATTAATCCTAAAACTCTATCTCCTAAAAACTCTAATTTTTCATTATTTTTTTCTTGGTTGGAGCTTTTATGAATTAAAGATTCATTTAATAGTGAAATATTGTTCATTTTTATACTTAACTTCTTTTCTAAATTTTTTATTTTTGTATTCATTTTATTTTATTAAGTAGACGATTAAATCTTATACTTTTATTCCACTTCCATGGAGTAAATAACCCGCCATATTTTTTTTCATTTGAAAAAAATATAATTCTCGCTTTTCCAACAAAATTGTTAAAATGTACGTATCCTACACTGCTTAAAAATCTACTATCTTTAGAACAGTCTCTATTGTCGCCAAGAAAAAAATAATGATTTTCGGGTACTAGAAATTTATCTGTATTCATCATAGTTCCTTCCTTAAAATATGAAGCTACGTATTCTTTGCCGTTTGATAAAACTTCTTTATATAAATCAACTTCTAAAGTCATATCTCCGCAATTTATATAAAATGAGCCTTCTATTTTTTCTTTTAATATTTTTTTATCATTTATATAAAAATCACCATCTACTATTTGTATATTATCTCCTGGTAAACCTATTAATCGTTTTATATAGTCAGTTCTATTATCAGCTGGTGTTTTAAATACTACAACATCGCCTCTATCGGGATAATTACTAAAAAATCTTTTGTTTGTAATATTTGGACTAAAGGGAAATGAATGACGGCTATATCCATAAGTATATTTAGAAACAAATAATCTATCACCTACCAGTAAGTTAGGTTCCATCGACGAGGATGGAATGTAAAAGGGTTGAAATAGCAAACTTCTTATCAAAGTTGCTATTATAAGAGCATAAATTATAACTTTTATATTTTCTATAATTTTTTTTTTCATTAATTATAAGATATTATAACAGTTGCTTGTGCCCATGGTTTATCATCTGAAAGTGACAGATATATATTATATTTCTTATTTTTAATTCTTTTTTTAAAAAAAACATTTACACTTCCTTTTAATTTAATTGATGGTTTTCCATATATATCATTTGTTATTTCAATATTTTTTAAACTTATATCTTTTCTAATGCCTGTTCCTAAAGCTTTACTAAAAGCTTCTTTGGCAGCAAATCTTTTTGCGTAAAAGGCGCCGGAGTTCTTTTTTTTCTCACAATAATTAATTTCTTTTTCTGAAAAAACTCTTTTTTTAAACTTAGTTCCGTGACGCTTTAAAGATTTTTCCATTCTTTTAATGTTAACAATATCTGTTCCTATGCCAAAAATTTTCATTTTAATTATTAATAATATGTTTGAATTTTTTTATAGAATTTTTCATTCCTATAAATATAGAATCAGATATTATAAAATGACCTATATTAAACTCAGAAATTTCTTTAATTTTAGATAAAATTTTTGCTGATTTATAATTAATACCATGACCGGCATGAACTTTAAGACCTATAGATTTGGCGTATCGTGCCGAATTTTTTATATTATTAAGAGATAATTTAATATTTTTATTTTTGTTTAATAAATCGCAAAATTTTCCTGTATGCAATTCAACGCAATCAACTTCAAGATCTTTTGATAGTTTTATATCTGATATTTTGGGTTCAACAAATAAGGCAGCTCTAATTTTATTTTTTTTTAACCTTTTTATAATCATTTTTAATTTATTATAATTTTTACTAATTTTAAGCCCTCCTTCTGTGGTAATCTCTACTCTTTTTTCTGGAACAATACATACATAATTAGGTTTATTTTTAATGGCTATTTTTAACATCTCATTCGTAGGAGCCATTTCCAAATTTAAAGGAATTTTAATTTTTTTTTTTATTTTTTTTAAGTCTGAATCGTTAATATGTCTTCTGTCTTCACGTAAATGTATAGTGATAGAATCTGCTCCACTTAATTGAGCAAGCAGTGCTGCTTTTTCTGGTTCAGGATATTTTTCACCTCTAGCGTTTCTTATGGTAGCTACGTGATCAATATTGACACCTAATCTAGGTTTAATCATTTTGATACACTTCTGCTTCCAGGTTTTGTGGGTGATATTTTTTTTAAACTTTCGGGTAGTTGATCATTTTTATACAAATTAATTTTAAATTTAATTTGAGAAATAATATTTTCTTTTATTAATAAGTTGGTATCAGATCTGTCAATTATGCAGGCAAATCCAACTATATTTCCTTTATTATTTTTTACTATTTCAGAGCACTCAATGGCAGATTTACCTGTTGTAATAACATCTTCTACGATAAGAACATTTGCTCCTGGAGGAATTTGAAAACCTCTTCTTAAAATTAATTCTCCATTTTGTCTTTCTGCAAATATTGTCTGAATATTTAATTGTCTTCCAATTTCATAACCAACAACGATTCCTCCAATTGCGGGAGATAAAATAATGTCTATTTTTTTAAAATTATCAGTGATTTTTTTGGAAAGTGAGCTGCATATAATTTTTGATTTTTCTGGATAACTTAATAATTTGGCACATTGAATGTATTTATCGCTGTGCAAACCTGATGATAGAACAAAATGACCTTCTAACAATGCATTAGTTTCTTTTAAAATTTTTAAAGATTCGTTGTAAGAAAGCATCTTTCTTCCTATGTCTTATAATTTTAAATTTATATTCTTTTAACTTAAGCTCACTAATCAAATTTTTATAATTCTTCAACTCTTTAATCTGTATATCAAATATAAATTCTATGTAATCAGGTTTTTTATCAACAATCTCCATATTTATTATATTATTTTGATGAAAACCAATTAAGCTACTGACTTCTCCTAATTTTCCTGGAACATTAGGTATTTTTATACACAAACTGCTCAAATATTTTTTCTCAATTTGTTTAATATTAGATTTACTACTCCAGAATCTTCTAATCCCAGCTCTAGCTTTTCCTGTTTTGGCGTAAGATAGCCAACCAAGTGATGGGGATGTGTTTTTAGAATTTTTTATATTAACCAAGTCACCATTCTTTAAGACAGATTGTAAAGGTGATCCTCTTCCATTAATTTCACATGAAGTTAATGAATCCCCTATCTTTGTATGAACGGCATATGCAAAATCTATAGGCGTAGCTCCTCTTGGTAATTTTATAACTTCACCTTTTGGAGTAAAACAAAAAACATTATCTTGAAACATTTGAAGCTTTGTATATTCCATAAAATGTTCTGTGTTAGTTTCCTTTTCCATTATTTCTACAAGATCTCTCAACCAATCATACTCCTTAAGAGCTAAATTATTCATTTTTTCAGATGATTTATAAACCCAATGAGAAGCTATTCCGCGTTTTGCAAATTCATGCATTTCATGAGTTCTTATTTGTATTTCTACTCTTTCTTTTTTAGGTCCCATTATGGCAGTGTGTAAAGATTTATAATTATTTATTTTAGGAGTGGAAATATAATCTTTAAATTTTCCAGGAATATTTGACCAGCTAGAATGAAAAATTCCAAGAACTTTATAACAAGTTTTTATATCATTAACGATTACACGAAAACCAATAATATCAGTCAATTGTTCCAAAGAAACTCTTTTTGTTTGCATTTTTCTCCAAATTGAAAAAGGAGTTTTTTCTCTGCCAATAATTTTAGCATCAACTCCATTTTCATTTAAAATCTTTTTAAAAGTTTTAGAAATTTCTTCAAATATAAAATCTCTATTTTTCTTATTCACTTTAAGTCTTTCAACAACTAATTTTCTTGCTTCAGGATTTAATTTATGAAACGATAAATCTTCTAACTCGTCTCTTATATGATTCATTCCCATTCGATCGGATAAAGGCGCGTAAATTTCCATTGTTTCTTTTGCTATTCTTTTTTTTCGATTTTCATCGCGTATGGAATCTAAAGTTCTCATGTTATGCAATCTATCTGCTATTTTAACTAGTAAGACTCTTATGTCCTGAGATGTAGCTAAAATAAGTTTTCTTATATTTTCAGCTTTTGAATTTTCAATTATTTTACCTTCCAATTCGCTAATTTTTGTAACTCCATCTACTAAATCTGCAACTTCTTTTCCAAATTCCTTCTGAACTGCATTGTATGTAACCTGAGTATCTTCTATTGTGTCATGCAGCAAACCCGTGGCAATGGTTGCACTATCGAGCTTTAGATCTGACAAAATATCTGCTACGGCAACAGGATGGGATAA
>CEUZ01044231.1_pt1 | contig 14117 bp, 15 predicted proteins | sample 361511 | NCBI WGS metagenome assembly CEUZ01 (sample SAMEA2622822, study PRJEB7988) | marine metagenome | biome: marine biome (ENVO:00000447); feature: surface water layer (ENVO:00002042); material: "saline water (ENVO:00002010), including plankton (ENVO:xxxxxxxx)" | depth 5 m
CCTAAACATCTTACTTGGGAAGAAAGTGGTTGCTATGTTTTATGTCTAGCAACAGCTTATAGAATGTTATATGGTCATGATCCTCACTCTCTAAAGCCAGGTCAAAATGTATTAGTTTGGGGAGCCACCGGAGGTTTGGGTGTATTTGCAACACAATTAGTTAAATTTGCTGGGGCAAATGCAATAGGAGTAGTATCAAGTGACGATAAAATAAAATATGTAAAATCTATTGGAGCAAAAGGCGTTATTAATAGAAAAAATTTTGATTGTTGGGGTGAGTTACCAGATGTGAATGACGCTAAAGCTTATGGGCAGTACATTGAAAAAGTAAAAGAATTTGGAAAAGCAATTTGGGAATATACAGGAAAATATATTGCGGTAGATAGTGTCTTTGAACATCCAGGCGGTCAAACTTTTCCTGTTTCTTGTTTTGTAGTGAAAAGAGGAGGCATGGTTGTTTATTGCGCGGCTACTAGTGGATATAATTTAACATTTGATGCACGATACGGATGGATGCATCAAAAAAGAATACAAGGTAGTCACTTTGCAACATTAAAACAAGCTGCAGATGCAAACAAATTGGTTATTAATAAAGATATCAATCCTTGTATGTCCGAAGTACTAAGTTGGGAAGACATTCCAGAAGCACACATGAAAATGGCAAGAAATGAGCACAAACCTGGTAATATGGCAGTTTTAGTTCAAGCAAAGAAACCTGGCATGAAGACTTTAAAATAGTATATTATATAATATGACAGATGCTGCAGTGGATATAAAAAGAAGTAATATTCTATTGGAAAATCTTATTCACAAATGTGAGAATTCAATTAATGCACTTAACGAATTAGTTAAAAAAGCTGAAATTCATGTAAAAAATAAAGTACATCAAAATGGCTCTTTAGACTCAAAGCTTTTAGAAAAAGAACAATTTATTTGTCATGGTTTTGCTTGGTTAAAAACATACAACATAGCATTAAGAGAAATTCTAAATTGGGCAAAAAAATTAACTGAGAATAAAAAAATTTATGAAACTGAAAAATTAATATTACAATCTGCTTTCGGCGAATATTTGTCACAAGTAATAGGCGGTATTCCAATGTGGCAAACAGAAATTATAAGAGCTCATGATTTTGGTTTAAAGGAAGATGAATTAAACTCTTTTTTAATTAACGATGTTAAAGAATTAATAAAACACGGAAATACGAACGATGTAAAAGTACGAATTGCTAAATTAATTTCAGACAAAAATTACGGAAATATTGGACTCGAAGATGAAACTTTAGAAATGATTCAAGATCAATTTAAAAAATTTTCTGAAGAACAGGTTATTCCTAATGCCCATGAATGGCATTTAAAAGATGAATTAATACCTATGGAAGTAATAAAACAAATGGCAGAGTTAGGTGTTTTTGGTTTAACAGTTCCTGAGTCATATGGTGGACTTGGGATGAAAAAAATAGCTATGTGCGTTGTAACGGAAGAATTAAGTCGTGGTTACATTGGTATTGGATCAATTGGAACAAGAGCTGAAATAGCTGCCGAATTAATAAAACTTGGAGGAACTGAAGAACAAAAGAAAAAATGGTTGCCAAAAATATCTTCAGGAGAAATTTTACCAACTGCAGTTTTTAGCGAACCAAATACAGGTTCAGATTTAGGTAGTTTAAAAACAAGGGCAATTAAAGATGGCAATATATATAAAATTACAGGAAATAAAACTTGGATAACTCATGGTGCACGTACAGATTTAATGACAATGATGGTTAGAACAAATCCAGATGAAAAAGGGTACAAAGGATTAAGTATTATATTAGCTGAAAAAGAAAGAGGAACTGATGATAATCCATTTCCAAGCAAAGGAATGAGTGGGGGAGAAATTGAGGTATTAGGATATAGAGGTATGAAAGAATATGAGATTGCATTTGATAATTTTGAAGCAAAAAAAGAAAATCTTTTAGGTACAGAAGAAGGCAAAGGTTTTAAACAATTAATGGAAACATTTGAATCTGCAAGAATTCAAACAGCTGCAAGAGCTGTGGGCCTTGCCCAAAATGCTTTAGATATTGGCTTACAATATTCGCAAGAAAGAGAACAATTTGGAAAAAAAATTTTTGATTTTCCTAGAGTTTCAACAAAGTTAGCATGGATGGCAGTTGAAACTATGATTGCAAGACAAATAACCTATTTTTCTGCAAGAGAAAAAGATTCTGATAAAAGATGTGATATAGAAGCAGGAATGGGAAAATTACTGGCTGCTAGAGTTGCTTGGTCAAATGCTGATAACGCTGTTCAAATACATGGTGGTAATGGATATGCTTTAGAATATCCAATTAGTCGCGTTTTATGCGATGCAAGAGTTTTAAATATTTTTGAAGGAACAGCAGAGATTCAAGCTCATGTTATTGCCAAAGGCTTATTAGGTTAATTTATCGATGGAAATTTTTACTAAAATTGCTCCAATATTAATAATTGTTGGGCTTGTTTTAGTTTTTATTGTTTTAGTAATAGGTTTGGTATCAATGTTGGTAAAAGGAGATTTTAACAAAAAATATTCAAATAAATTGATGAGAGTTAGGGTAATAACTCAAGGTATAATTATTTTGATATTTGCTTTGGTATTCTTAATAAAATTTTTAGATTAAATTGGTTAAATTAAATAAAATATATACTAGAACTGGTGATAAAGGATCTACTCTTTTAGGAAATGGAAAGAGAGTTGATAAAAACTCATTAAGAGTTGACGCTTATGGTTCTGTAGATGAAGCAAATGCGTCTATTGGATTATCAATATTAAGAACTAATACTAAAATAAAAAAAATACTTCGACTTGTTCAAAATGATCTCTTCGATTTAGGCGCAGATTTATGTATACCTGATAAAAAAAATATTAAAAAACTGAAAATAACTAATGATCGCGTTGATTTTCTTGAAAAAGAAATTGATGGTTTTAATAAAGAATTAGCTTCATTAAATTCTTTTATATTGCCTGGGGGATCTGAATCATCTACTTATTTGCATATTGCAAGAACTATTACAAGAAGAGCTGAAAGAAAAGTTGTTGCTCTTTCAAAAAAAGAAAAAATAAATTCGGTAACCATTATTTATTTAAACAGATTATCTGATCTGCTTTTTGTACTTGCAAGATATACAAATAGTAAAGGTAAAAAAGATATTTTGTGGAAACCTGGAAAAAATTTAAAAAAGTAAACTTGAATAAAATAAACCTAAAAAATGTCTCAATTTTTTTACTTATTTTACTTCCATTTGCAATTATTTTAGGTCAAGCTCCTTCTGATATAATTGTAAGTACAATTTCAATTTTATTTTTAATTAATTCAACAATCCAAAAAGATTGGTCTTGGACAAAAAAAAAATGGATAAAAATTATTTTTTTTTTATGGATCTATTTAATATTGGCAAGTTTTTTTGCTTTAGACATTAAAATAGCCTTAGAACATTCAATTTTATTTGTACGTTTTTTTATTTTTGCAATCGCAATACAATATTGGGTTTTATCTAATGAAAAACACTTAAATACCGTACTTTATTCTCTTTTAATTGCATTTTTTTTTATTTTTATTGATACTTTTTATCAATTTATAAATTTTGATTTAAGCAAGGGATATGGACCTGATTTACTTGGCTATTACTCTAATGATCATTTTAGATTAACAGGTCCTTTCAGAAGCAATATACCAGGAGCATATTTATCTAAGTTTTTTTTTATACTTTTCTTGTTTATACTTATAAAATTAGGGAAATCGAATAAATATAGTTTTTTATTTACTTTTATTTTATCATCTACTTTTTTTTTAGTATTCCTTACTGGTGAAGCTATGTCTTTTGCGAGTATGGGTTTAGGTTTAATAATTTTATTTTTTTTTGAAAGAAAATTTCGAAAGAAAATATTTTTATCTCTATGCTTTGTATTTTTTTTTATTTTACTAACTATTAAATATAATCCTATATGGAACAAAATTGAAATTATTGAAAAAAATCCATGGCATAACGGAACTGTTTACCAATTAGATATTCCTTGTGAAGATAATAAAAATCAAATTTGTAAAAAAAAATTTAAAACTCAACCATTTTTTTATGAAGTACTAAATAATTTTGAGAAAAGTGCATATTGGGAAACTTATAAACAAGCCTTAACAATATGGAGGGATTACCCTATTTTTGGAATTGGAATTAAAAATTATACTAATGCATGCAAATTAGAAAAATATAAAGAAAATTTAAAATACTTTTTTTGTACAACACATCCTCATAATTTTTATATTCAATGGCTGCTAGAAACTGGAATTTTAGGATTATTTGGATTTATAATATTATTATTTATTTGGTCTAAACATTTCATTAACATTATTGAAAAAAATACTAGCCCTTTAATTTATTCACCAATTTTAAGTTTAATTGTTTTGTTTTGGCCGATTATGTCTACAGGAAGTTTTTTTTCAAACAGAAATGCTACAATGAATTGGTTTATAATTGCTTTATGTTTAGCAATAACAAATTTGAAAAAAAAAAAAGCTTAGTTTTTTAATTGAAATTGTGTTTTTAGAGTGTAAATATTTATCATCATGAAAATTTTAGTGCCAGTAAAAAGAGTTATTGATTACAACGTCAAAGTTAAAGTTAAAAGTGATAACACAGGTGTTGATTTAGAAAATGTTAAAATGGCAATGAATCCTTTTGATGAAATAGCTGTTGAAGAAGCTGTAAGATTGAAAGAAAAGAAAGTATGTGATGAAATAACTGCTATATCAATAGGATCTTCAAAATCTGAGGAAACATTAAGAACTGCATTAGCTGTTGGTGCTGATAAAGGTATTTTAGTTGAAACACAAGAAGAAGCTCAACCTTTAGAAGTAGCAAAAATTTTAATGGAAATTATTAATAAAAATAAACCTGACCTTGTTTTAATGGGTAAGCAGGCAATTGATGATGACTCAAATCAAACTGGACAAATGTTGTCAGCTTTACTTAATTGGCCACAAGGAACATTCGCATCTAAATTAGAAGTAAAAGGAAAAAGTTTAAATGTGACTAGAGAAATTGATGGAGGACTAGAAACTCTTAATATGGATTTACCTGCAATTATTACAACTGATTTAAGATTAAATGAACCTAGATACGCATCTTTGCCAAACATAATGAAAGCAAAACAAAAACCTATAGAAAAAATAACTCCAAAAGATTTGAATATAGAAATTAAACAAAGATTAAAAACATTGAAAGTTACAGAACCTGATAAAAAAGAAGCTGGCATTAAAGTTGATAGTGTGGAGGAGTTAGTATCTAAGCTCCATAATGAAGAGAAGGTGATTTAAATGAGCGTTTTAGTTATTATAGAACACGATAATCAAAATATTAAAAATTCTTCTTTAAATACAATTACTGCTGCAAAAGAGATTGATAATTCAGTACATGCAGTTGTTTTAGGAGAAAATTGTTCTAAAGTATCAGAGCAAGTAAGTAAATGTGATGGAATTGAAGAAGTGTTTGTTGCAGATGATTTGATTTATAAAAATCATATTGCTGAGAATATTTCTCCAAAAATTGTAGAATTAGCAGATAAATATTCTCATATTTTAGCTCCATCTTCTACTTTTGGTAAAAATATAATGCCAAGGATTGCCGCATTATTAGATGTTGCTCAAATTTCTGATATTGTTTCTATTGAAAATAAAGATACTTTTGTAAGACCTATTTATGCTGGAAATGCGAATTTAAAACTACAGTCAACAGATACAAAAAAAATAATTACTGTTAGAACAACAAATTTTGAGGCTACAAAGATTAATGGTGGTAATGGAAAAATTACCAAAATTGAAAAAAATGAGGATCCAAATTTATCCAAATTTGTAAAGAATGAATTAAATAAATCAGATAGACCTGAATTAACTGCTGCTGGAATTATTATTTCAGGAGGCAGGGGAATGGAGAGTGGCAAAAATTTTAATTTATTAGAAGAAATCGCTGATAAGTTAAAAGCCGCAGTAGGAGCATCTAGGGCGGCTGTAGACGCTGGATTTGTGCCAAATGATTATCAAGTAGGTCAAACCGGTAAAGTTGTTGCACCTGAATTATATATTGCTGTAGGAATTTCGGGAGCAATACAGCATCTTGCTGGAATGAAAGATAGTAAAATTATTGTTGCAATAAATAAAGATGAAGAAGCTCCAATTTTTCAAATTGCAGATTATGGTATTGTAGGAGATTTATTTAAGATATTGCCTGAACTATCTAAAGAAATAGATAAGATCAATTCTTAATTAAGAAATTGACAAATTTAACAACTGTTTCGTTATCCCATTCCATATCACCTTGAAAATAACCTATTAAATTCCCATTTTTATCAATAAAAAAACTAGTCGGTACACCAAATAAATCCATTTCTTTTGCTAAAAAATTTTTAACATCAAAGTATTTTTTTAGATTGTTAATTTTATTTTTTTTATAAAAATCAGTTACTTTTTTTACACCATCTCTATCAACTGAAATTGCTATAACATCGAAATCGTCATTTATTTTTAATTTAAGTCTATCTAATGATGGCATTTCTTTAATACACGGAGCACACCATGTAGCCCAAAAATTAATTAATAATATTTTTCCTTTGAAATTGGCAAATTTTATTTTCTTTCCTGTATGATCTTCAAATGTTAAATTTGATATATTTTTATTTTCTTTACTAATTTCAAAATCTTCTAGTTCTTTTTCAAGAAATTTATCCATTAAAAGTTCTTCATTATTTGCGTAAGATTTAAAAGATAGAGATGTTAGTATAATTAATATATATAAAAATAATTTCATAGAAAAAGCTTTTAACCTAAAAAAAGTATATTATCTATTGAAAAAAAATGAAAAAAAATAAAAAAAATATAAACCCAATATGGGGTACTAATTTTAGTAAACAAACTAATCCTTTATTAGAAAAAATCAATTCTTCTATTGATTTTGATAAAAGATTAGCATTACACGATATAAAAGCCTCGCAAGTACATTGTGCAATGTTAAAAAAGAAAAAAATTATATCCTTATTAGAACACAAAAAGATATTTAGAGGATTAACAAAAATTAAAAATTTAATTTTGAAAAATAGATTTAAATTTAATCAAAAGTATGAAGATATTCATATGAATATAGAAATGGAATTACATAAACTGATTGGCGATACTGCAGGAAAGTTGCATACTGCAAGATCTAGAAATGATCAAGTGGCTACAGATTTAAAATTATGGATTTCAGAGTCTATAAAAGATATATGTGCAAGTTTAGAAACTTTACAAAAGAATATAGTTAAAAAAGCCAATTTACACGTTTATACAATTATGCCAGGACTTACTCATTTACAATCAGCTCAAATTGTAAGTTTTGCACACCATTTAATGGCTTATTATGAGATGCTAAAAAGAGATAAGAAAAGATTTTTAAATAATCTAGCTGGACTTAATGAATGTCCTTTAGGATCAGCAGCATTAGCTGGGACTTCTTTTCCAATTGATAGGATGTTTACAGCTAAAAATTTAGGTTTTAAAAAACCAACTTCTAATTCAATGGATAGTGTTTCTGATAGAGATTATGCTTTAGAATTTTTATCAAATATTGCTATTTGTGGTTCACACTTATCAAGATTAAGCGAAGACATTGTAATATGGGCAAGTGACCAATTTAATTATGTTTCATTGTCTGATGATTTTTCAACTGGTAGTTCAATTATGCCGCAAAAAAAAAATCCAGATTCTGCTGAATTAGTAAGAGGTAAAATGGGAAGATTTGCAGGAAATTTTTTTAGCCTTTTAACTACTATTAAAGGTTTGCCACTAACTTATAGTAAGGATTTACAAGAGGATAAAGAACCAATTTTTGATAGCTTTGATAATCTATTGTTGGTTTTAAAAGTGATAAATGGGATAATCAACGGACTTAAAATAAACAAAAATGAAATGTTTAATGCTTGTAAAAAAGGTAATTTAATGGCTACAGACCTAGCGGATTGGTTGGTTATAAATTATAATATGCCGTTCAGGAAAGCATATAAAATAACAGCAAAAATTGTTGGCTTAGCTAATAAAAAAACATGTCAAATAAATGAATTAAAAATCGAAGATTTGAACTTAATTGAAAAAAATTTAGGAGAAAATTTAAAAAAATTTTTGAAAATAGAAAACTCTATTAATTATAAAAAAAGTATAGGTAGTACTTCGCCAAAAGAAGTTAAAAAATCTATACAAATTGCAAAAAAAGAACTTTATTAATTTTTTTTGATGAGATTTTTTTTTTATATTTCTTTAATATTTTTAATTGCAATAAATATTAATAGTTGTGGAAAAAAAGGTGATTTAGAAAAACCTGGAAAGAATTATCCTAAGGAATATCCAAGTGAATAATATAAAATATAAAAAAAATGATCTATTAATTGAAGGAGTATCTGTAAGAAATTTAGCGAAAAAATTTCCAACACCTTTTTACTGTTATTCTTCTAAAACAATAATTGAAAAATTTAAAAAATTTAAGAATTCGTTAAAAATAGACGCGCTTATTTGCTATGCAGTAAAAGCTAATCCCAATATTGCAATATTAAAAATTCTATCTAAACAAGGCGCTGGAACAGAAGTTGTTTCTGAAGGCGAATTAATAAGATCTTTGAAAGCAAAAATTAATCCAAAAAAAATTGTTTTTTCAGGTGTTGGAAAAAGTTTAAATGCAATAAAATTGGCAGTAAAAAAAAATATTCTTCAAATAAATGTAGAATCTGAAGAAGAATTAGAATTAATTGAAGAAATAACAAAAAAATTAAAAAAAAGAATGCAAATTGGTATTAGAGTTAATCCAGATATAGATGCAAAAACTCATAAAAAAATTTCAACAGGAAGAAAAGAAGATAAATTTGGTATAGATATTAAAATAGCAGAAAAAATTTTTAATAATTACAGATTTAATAAATATTTAGATGTTATTGGATTATCAGTTCATATTGGATCACAAATAACATCTCTAAATCCATTTAAAAGAGCCTTTTTAAAAATATCGAGAATGGTTAAAAAAATTAATATTAACCAAAAAATTATAAAAATTTTAGATTTAGGAGGAGGAATAGGAATTAATTATAATAATGATAAAGTTATTAATTTTAATGATTATGCTAAAATTATATCAAAAATAACAAAAGATCTTGATTGTAAATTAATATTAGAACCAGGAAGAATGTTGGTTGCAGAATCTGGAATATTATTAACAAAAGTTTTATATATAAAAAAAAATAAAAAAAATAATTTTGCAATTATTGATGCGGGTATGAATGATTTATTACGCCCAGCACTTTATGATGCATATCATGAAATTGAAAGTGTAAAAAACAATAAAGGTCAAAAAAAAAAATATACTATAGTTGGACCAATATGTGAAACAGCAGATACTTTTATAAAAAAAAAAATCTTAAATGAATTAAATCAAGGTGAGTTACTTTTTTTTAAAAATGTTGGAGCATATGGATCTTCTATGACTTCATCATATAACTCACGTCCAGTAATTATGGAATTGATTATCTATAAAAATAAATTTTCAATAATTAGAAAAGTAGATACAGTTTCTAATCAAATATCAAGGGAAAAAATTCCTTCGTTGATATCAAAAATTAAATAAATTTTTTTACTTTTTTGTAAACGTATTCTGGTTTGATTAAGTCCATACCTTCTTCTAATGATATAGGATTAAAACCGTACTTATGAGGATCAACAGGTCCTGATGGCGGAACTAAAGCAAAAATATTTTTATTTTTAATTGGTGGAGAAGCACCAAATAAACCAAAAGATTTAATTCCCATAGATGCTGATAAATTAAGAGGGCCCGAATCATTGCCGATAAAGCATTTGCTTTTAGATAAAATTGCTAAATTTGTAAGTATAGGATTACAAGAAATTACAACATTTTTTTTATTTTTACATTCTTCCTTTATTTTTTTTGCTAAATTTATTTCATTTTTAGCTCCAATTAAAAAGATTGTTTTTTTTTTATTTTTTTTTGTAAAAAAATTAATTAAATTTGAAAAATAATTTGGTCTCCATGTTCTATAAAATGAATATGGCAAATTATTTCCCATAAAAGCAGTTTTATTACAAGAAAATCCAATTGAAATCCATGGTTTTTTATATTTTTTAAAAATTCTTAATTCTTTTTTAGCAATATTATCAGGTATATCTAATTTAGAATTATCATGATATTTAATTTTATGCACATTTAAAAATTTTTTTGCTTTATAAATATTATCTTTTTTTTTTGAATCAATGCCTATACTTTGTTTTGTAGTAAGCCAAAATTTTTGAGCTCCAAGACCAAACCCATAAATATTTTTAATTTTAGCTAATCTCGATATAATTGCATACCTAGGGCTTCTGTGAAATATCCAGATTGTATCAAAATTTTGATTTTTTAAAATTTTAATAGTTTTAGGAAATGCCTTGATTGTATTAAAAAACTCTCTAGTTTCACTCAAATATTCTACTTTTTCTATATATTTATCATGTTTTAATATTTCTTTTGCTAAAGTAGTTTTCCTTGTAAATAAATGTATTTTTTTCTCGTTAGAATTATTAGCTATAGCTCTAAAGAAAGGTAAATGCCAAACAATATCACCAATTCCTGGGTAGATAGATATTATTGCTGTTTTTCCAGTTTTATTTATTTTATTCATAAAATTCAATTTTAATATCAGCTATATCTTCGTTTTCATGAATATAACTTGTATTGAAATTCAAACTTTCTTGTGGACCTAATTTATCTTGTTCTGCATAAAAAAACCAAGATGTTATTATATCATTATTGCTATTAAATAAAGTTGCTCTTAGTCTTGGTATTTTTTGAGTTTTTGTATTAGATGGATTGCTAAGTTTGCCAAATATTTTAATAATTTTTTGATTATTATTTAAAATACCAATTTGTTTTTCTATTTGACTAAAAATTAATTTGAAAGACTCTTCATTTTTAATAACAAAAAAATCTTTTTTTATAAAATTCGAGAAATATTTTTTTAATTCAGAATTTAAATAATCTTTTTTTATATATATAAAAAAAAATATTATAAAAATTAAAAAGAAATATAAATATAAATTATTTTTTTTTTCTTTTTTTTCTGAAGGAAATATTTTTAAAGAAGTACTTTCGCCACTATAGCTAGTTGGAATTTTTTGTTGATTTTTATTTTCTTTTTTTTCGTCCTTTTCTACAGTAATTTTTTCAAACCATTGATACCCACAAGTTGAGCATTTAACGTTTTTTCCGTTATTTCCTAAAACTTTTTTATTAATTAAAAACTTTGTATTACAATTTGAACAGGTAATTATCATTTAAATTATTTTAAATATTAATTATTTACTTCATTTTATATTAAACGTAATTTAATAATATATGTTTGAAAATGATTATTTTTTTTAAATCACTAATTTGCAATATTTTGTTTTGCCTTTGGACACTTTTTGTTTGTCTATTTACACTACCTATTCTTATTTTCAATAGAAAATATGATGTCAAAGTATGGTTTTTTTGGATCAAAATTTCAAATAAAATTTTTAAAATATTTGTTAATCTTAATTACGAAATTAAAGGACAGAAAAATATTCAACCAGGTAAAGTAATTTATGCTTCTCAACATCAATCTGCTTGGGACACAATTATGCTTCCCTATTTGATTGGAGATTGCATTATCTTTCATAAAAAATCCTTATTATTCATACCTCTTTTTGGTTTACATTTATTCAAATTAGGCATGGTTATTATAACTAGAAATAAAGGTTCAAATAGCTTAAAGAAAATCATTAATGATACAAAAAAGGGTTTAAAAAAAAATAGATCGGTTTTAATTTTCCCACATGGTACAAGAACTCCACCAAATACTATTAATAAAATTCAATCTGGTGTTGTAATACTATACAAACATTTAAACATTAAAGTTGTTCCTATTAAACTCAATTCAGGAAAATATTGGGGAAAAAATAGTTTTTTAAAGTATCCAGGAAAAATAATAGTCGAATTTTTAAAACCAATTAAACCAGGCTTAAGTCCTGGCGAATTTAGAAAAAGATTAGAAAAATTATTATAAAATTATTCTTGTTTTTCTTTTTCAATTAACTTTCTAATTTTTTTTGTATTTAAAAAAATTCTTTTTAGTTTTTGGGAATCATTATTTCTAATATATTTTTTAATCAATTTAAGTGATTCTTCAAATTTTTCTGTAATTTGTAATAAATTTTTTTTATTACTCAAAAAAATATCTTTCCACATAGTAGAGTCAGAAGCAGCTATTCTTGTAAAATCTCTTAGCCCTCCAGCAGAAAATTTAATTATTTGAGATTTTTCTAAAGCATTAACTTTTAAAGTAGAAGAAACTATTGAATATGATATTAAATGAGGAACATGAGAGGTTAAAGCAAGAATCTTATCATGATTTTTAGCATTCATTATTTCAACTTTTGATCCAAATTGTACCCATAATTTTTTTAATTTATTTAGTGATTTACTATTATTCTTTCCCATTGGTGTAATAACACACCAACGTTTTTTGAATAATTCTGCAAATCCTGAATCAGGGCCAGATTTTTCTGTCCCTGCTATTGGATGTGCAGGAAGGATATGAAATTTTGTTTTTTTAAATTTATCAAAAATTCTTACTACGCTTAATTTTGCTGAACCAACATCAGATAATATGGCATCGGCCATTATATGTTTATATATTTTCAACATTATAGATTCGTATGTAGAAAGAGGTGTGCAAATAATGATTAAATCACTATTTTTTACACTTAGTTCTAGATTATTTGTATAAAAATCACCCAAATTAAGTTTTTTAGCTCTATTTATAGTCTTTTTTGTTTTTGAATATATATGTATTCTTTTACTAAGCTTATTTTTTTTCAAAGCTCTTGCTATAGAAGATCCAATTAGTCCTATTCCAATTAATGTTGTTTGTTTAAAAAAATTCATTTAGGAAGAGATGTTATTTATAATTTTTTTTTAAAGTATATTTTTAAATACTTTACAAATTTTACCAATTCATGTTTTTTACCTATAGAAATTCTTAAACAATTATTTAATCCATAACTATCAACTTTTCTAATAATTATGCCTTTAGATAAAAGATATTTGTTTACGTTAGTTGCTGAAAATTTTCCTTTTTCGGGAAATTTAACCAAAAGAAAGTTTGCAACGCTTGGAATTGGGATCAATCCTATTTTTACAATTTCTTTAATTAGCCAATTTAAATAATAAGAATTGTGTTTTATAGATCTTTTAAAAAAACTTTTATCTTTTAAAGCAATTATACCTGCATCACTTGCAATTTTATTTATATTAAATGGTAGCCTAACTTTATTAAAAATATCTGCTATATATTTTGAACTATATGCCCATCCAAGTCTTTGACCAGCTAAACCATATATTTTTGAAAATGTTCTTGTCATTATTATATTATTATTTTTTTTAACTAAATCTATTCCAGATGTATAATCTTCTTTTGTAACATATTCTGCATAAGCGGCATCAATAACTAATAAAATTCTTTTTGGTAATTTAATAATAAATTCATCTAATTCTTTTTTTGTTAAATACGTTCCTGTTGGATTATTTGGATTAGCAATAAAAATAATTTTGGTTTTTTTTGTAACAGATTTAATAAAATTCTTGATTGAATTTTTATAATTAATGTCTTTTACTTTTATTCCTTTTGCGCCTGCTAACTGAGATGCTATTGGATACATTAAAAAACCATACTCAGAATATAAAATTTCATCTCCTGGACCAGAAAAAATTTTTGCAACAGTTGCTAAAATTTCATCAGATCCATTTCCACAAATAACATTGTTTTGATTTAATTTATATTTTTTAGATATTTCTTTTTTTAAAGCATTGCTTTCAGGGTCCGGATATCTAAAAATTTTATTTTCAGAATTTTTTAAAATTTTTCTTATTTTAGGGCTTGCACCAAATGCTCCTTCATTAGAAGATAATTTAACTATTTTTTTTCGATCAGCTAGTTTGGATAATCCTGCTTCATATTTTACCACACTATTGATATTCTTTTTTATTTTTAAAAAATTACTCATGATTAACTAGAATTA
>CEUZ01014385.1_pt1 | contig 14106 bp, 11 predicted proteins | sample 361511 | NCBI WGS metagenome assembly CEUZ01 (sample SAMEA2622822, study PRJEB7988) | marine metagenome | biome: marine biome (ENVO:00000447); feature: surface water layer (ENVO:00002042); material: "saline water (ENVO:00002010), including plankton (ENVO:xxxxxxxx)" | depth 5 m
ATCTAAAAAATTAGTATGCAATTCGTTGTTCCTAAATTTACTATCTGAAAGAATATTTTTTAATAAATATAAATTTGTAGGAACGCCTTCAATTTTAAACTCACACAAAGATCGGTAATTCCTTTTTAAAGCTTGCTTAAAGTTATCTTCTGGAGAATGAGTAATTATTTTTGCTATAAGAGAATCAAAAGCTGGATTAGTTTCGTATCCACTATACCCGTAACTATCTGATCTCACTCCTGGTCCAGAAGGTAAATCAAAAGAAGTAAATTTACCTCCTGAAGGTTTCGTTTCTCCTTCAGAATCTATAACTTCCATATTGACCCGGGATTGAACCGCAAAGCCAATTGGTTCTCCAATGTTCTCTTGTTCTAATTTAAGTTGTTTTAAAGTTTTACCTGAAGCAATTTGAATTTGTGCTTTAACTAAATCCAAACCTAATACAGCTTCAGTCACAGTGTGTTCTACTTGTAACCTGGCATTGCATTCAATAAATTTGAAATCTTCTTTTGCGAAGTTAACTAAAAATTCTACGGTGGCTAAACCTTCATATTTTGATTCTTTAATTAATGCCAAAGAGGCGTCAAGCATCTTCTCTTTTAGTCCTTTCTTTATTCCGGGAGCAGGAGCTATTTCTAATATCTTTTGATGTCTTCTTTGAGTAGAACATTCCCTTTCATGCATGTGAGTTGCTCGCCCTTTGCCATCACCTAAAACTTGAACTTCAACATGTCTATAGTCTTTTAAATACTCTTCTAAATAAAGATCAGATGAATCAAAAGCAGATTTTGCTTCAGACCCTGCTCTGTTCATTGCTTCTTTTAAGTCAGATTGAGAGTTGACTACCCTCATGCCTCTTCCACCACCTCCTCCGATAGCTTTTATAATCACAGAAGAGTTCTTTTTTAAGCCTTTAAAAAAAGCAGTTGCTTGTTTTAATGATGTCTTGCCTTTAGTTCCAGTTATTACAGGTACGTTTAGCTTGCTAGCTAGTTGCTTAGCTTCAGATTTATTTCCAAAAATCTTTAAAGACTTTTCAGAAGGTCCTATGAATTTTATTTTTGCTTGTTTTGCAGCTTTAGCAAAAGATGGGTTTTCGCTTAAAAACCCATACCCTGGATGAATTCCATCTACTTTTTCCTTTTTAGCTATGTCAATTATCTTCTTGATATTTAGGTAAGCACTTGCTCCTTTTTCATCTACCACAAAAGACTCATCCATCTTCGAAAGATGTAAAGAATTAAAATCATCTTCAGAATAAATTCCAACTGTTTTAATGCCTAAATCATTACAAGTTCTTGCTATACGAATAGCAATCTCGCCCCTATTAGCAATCAGTATTTTTTTCATTAAAATATTTTAACGAACGGACAAGAAATAATCGGCTTACCAAAGATCGTATTTCTGAAGCTCCGCTCTTCCAACAACCATATGATGAACTTCATCTGGTCCATCAGCAAACCTTAGGTGTCTTATATCAGTATAGAGACCTGCCAAAGGCGTCCACTGAGAAATCCCGGCTGCGCCATGCATCTGTATGGCTTGATCAATAATCTTGCAGGCCTTTTCTGGCACCATTGCTTTAATGGCGCTTACGTAAACTCTTGCTTCTTTATTTCCTAAAACATCCATAGCCTTAGCAGCTTGCAAGACGGCTAAACGCATTGCATCAATTTCTATTCTCGCTCTGGAAATTATTTCTAAATTTCCTCCTAACTTAGCAATAGGTTTACCAAAAGCTTCTCTAGTGCCAGCTCTTTTGACCATCAGCTCAAGTGCAATTTCAGCTTTTCCAATGGTTCTCATGCAATGGTGAATTCTGCCAGGACCTAATCTGACTTGAGATATTTCAAATCCTCTACCTTCTCCTAACAATATGTTTTCTTTAGGGACTCTTACATTATCAAATTTAATGTGCATATGACCGTGAGGTGCATGATCATGACCAAAAACTTGCATACCTTCTAATATATGAACTCCAGGAGTATCTTTAGGAACTAAGATCTGAGATTGTTGTTTGGATGGATGAGCATCAGGACTTGTTTTAACCATCACAATCATTATTTTACATCTAGGATCCCCAGCTCCAGAAATATAGAATTTTTCTCCATTAATTACCCATTCATCTCCATCCAATACTGCACTAGTGCTTATATTTTTAGCATCTGAAGAAGCTAAGTTTGGTTCAGTCATGGCATATGCAGATCGAATCTCTCCGTTTAATAAAGGCTCCAACCATTCTTTCTTTTGCTCTTCCGTTCCAACTCTTTCTAAAACTTCCATATTACCTGTATCGGGAGCACTGCAATTCATACTCTCAGAAGCCAATGGGTACTTTCCTATTTCCGTTGCAACGTAGGTGTAATCAAGATTTGTAAGGCCATCTCCAATATTGCCATCAGGATCAGGTAAAAAGAAATTCCATAAACCTAATTCTCTAGCCTTATCTTTGGCGCCTTCCATCAGCTCAATTTGTCTTGGATGCCAAGACCATCTGTCTTCTTTCTCATTTTGAAGAGCTGAATATTCTTGCTGTATTGGTTTTATATTTTCTTCACAATGTTTTTTAACCAAGTCCATTAGTGGCTGGGTTTTTTTCGACATTGAAAGTTCGAATAGTTCCGGGTTTGTGCTCATGTTATATCTCCTTAATAACTGTTATTAATACGAATACCAAATTGGTGATGTCCAAGCTCTTTCTTGAATAGTTTTTTGTAAATCTTCTCGAGGCTCAACTCCTGCTTTTACAGCGTCCCAAGTACTCCATCTACATGTAGGGTTTTCAAGAACCCTTACATAGTAGAATGCCTTCACATTTGGATCAAATTCTTTATCAGTCCAAACTGTTTTTAATTCATTAGCTCCGACATCAGAGCTTATAGAGCAATCGGAAATATCAACTAAAGCACCATTATCTGGACATCTATTTGTTTCAGGATCGGGAGTAAGTCCATTAGAACAAACCACATCGATTACTTCTTCATGCGGAAGACCTTCAACTCTTTCTACCCAACCTTTAATAATTTGAATTCTTTGTAAAGGAGCTGAGCTTTTATCCCTTAAAGCCCAGACCAAGAAAGAAGGAGGAGTTCCATCTGAAACCTCTAAATCACTACCCATCGGTACGCCCCTTTGATAGGCCTCTTTGACTAATTCATTACTGCTAAGAATAGACTTATCTATGTCATATCCTCCAAAGAAACGTACTTTAATTTTTGTTCCTGAAGTAGCAAAAGTTTCTTTTTTTCTAAAAGCTTCAAATATAGAGTTCCTAGTATTTTCTTCAGCCCAAACCGCAGCTAATCCAGAAGCTCCCCAAGTACGAAAAACTGCATTGTTAAAATACCTGTCTCCAATCTTTTTCAGGGTAAGTTGCCTTATGGGATTATCTTGAAGTAGCTGTAAATTTTCATCACTCATCGGAACAGAACCTCTGTTTTCAGGCGTTCCATCTAAAATACCTACCTTGCTAAAGAAATTATCTTCATCTACTGATGTAGATGCTAAATGAGAATCACTAGCACCCACCATACCAAATTTATATGGATTGCCTCTTCCTTCATTAGATAGTCCTAGTCCATCCAAATAAGCTGACCTTACGTAACTACCAGAAGGCCTGCTGTAGGCAGTGACGCCTACCCTTTGTTCCATAATTTCAAAGTCTGCCCATTCATCGTCTGGAGAAAGCAAAGGATGTGTTTCAGAAGTACCCTTCACTTGAGTCATTTCAACTAAAGGCTCATTTCGCATTCTAAATTCAGCGTAATTAGTACTAATTGGGTAACCATTCCAGTTTTCTAGTTCAAACATTTGCCCGTTAGAGCCATTAGGATTATGAGGAATGGCAATTGTATCTACTCCTCTTTCTCTTAAACCATCCATCCAAGACCAAAGGTCTTCAGGGTTAAGAGATTTCAATCTTGTAAAAGGTTCTACTGTAAATTTATTTCCGTTAAAAATGACATTTCTATGTAAATTCCCATTTTCAAAAGGAGGAGATCCATCGAAATTACAACCCACGCCTCTTAAAATACATTTTAAACCTGAAGCTCCTTCAGTATTGCTAGATCGTGCTGATGAAGTGGTGTATTCATATGCAACAAATGTTGTGAAATTACCAGGGTCGTTATGTCTTTGAGCGCTCTCTATAACATCCTTCCAAGCTGACCTATGCACATCAACGTCATACATAGTCGATCCTCTAGCTCCATCGCCAGTGACGTAAGCTGACAATCTAGTCCAAATATTAGAAAATTGAACTACGTTTCTAACATAGCTCTGAAAAAGATTACTTCTTTCAGCTATTGAGTTTACATTAAGGTTTTCTGGACGATTAATATTATGGAAAGCTTCGGTGCCTTGTCTGCCATTATTGGGGTCTGCCCAGCCTGGAACGCTACCTAGAAGAAATCCATGATCCGTTACAGCATAAAAATCGAGAGGTTCTTTGAGTTGCATTTCATACCCTAAAGGGTGCTCAATTTTTCCACCTTTAGCAAATTTATAAGCATCATCTGGTGTTTTAGTTGTTCCAAAAATATAGGCATCAAAAGAATGTTTGGTATGAACATGCAGATCGCCAAAATAAACATTCTTATCTTCATTGTATCCAGCAGTTGAACCTGGTTCAGGATCACCAATAGACAAATCATCCGTGTAATCAACAATATCGTTCGGTGAAGTGCAACTCCACAAAAATAAAAAAAAGAATAAAGCAAAAAATAACTTAAAGCCTTGATTCATAACTCTCCCCTCGCTTGTATAGAAATCCAATTTATCAACTTCTTAGCGACTTGCAATAACTAATTAACATAAAAAAATATCTACGTTAATTTAAAAAATATTGCATAAATTAATTAATACTGTATATTTATACAGTATGAATGATATATATAAGAAAAATAAGCCTTCCGGGCAACCTATGGCTGTTAGATACATAAATACATTACAAATTGAAAGCCCTTTACATTATATGTGGGTAGATAGATTAGTGACCTCTATGTACATAGTTTTATCTGCTAGTTTGATAACTATTTCCTTGGCTCTAATGCTGGGTCTATCAATATAAATTAAATTTATTACACAAATAGGTTAGTCTAGGTCCTCAATTTCAGGATCTATGGAAACATACACTATTATCCTCATAACCTGGGCTGGCGTTTCAGTTATTGCCTTTATTGCCCTACTCTTTAAAAGTGCTCCTTATGGAAGGCATTCTATGTCTTCTTGGGGACCTTCAATGCCTTCAAGACTTGGTTGGATTCTGATGGAATCACCTGCCGTCTATTTAATGCTCTTTTTCTTAATTTTTTTTAGTAATTCATTAGGAATTATTGAATTAACGTTCACCCTAATTTGGATGGTGCATTACATACATAGAAGTTTTATATGGCCTATTAGAGCAAAGCTAGAAGGAAAAAGGATAACTTTATTAGTTGTTCTTTTAGCAGCTATTTTTAATATAGTTAATGTTTATATTCAAGGTTCCTGGATATTTAATTTTGGAAGTTATGAAACTGAATGGTTTTGGTCTCCTTTTTTCATCATTGGTCTTTCAATTTTTTTAATTGGCCTTTATATCAATATTAAGTCAGATAATATTTTAATCAAACTAAGAGAAAAATATGGTAGTGGTTATCACATTCCTAAAGGATTTCTGTTTAATAAAATTAGTAGTCCAAACTATTTTGGAGAAATCTTGGAATGGTTAGGTTGGTTTATTATGACACTTAGTCCGGCAGGCTTAGTCTTTTTTATCTGGACAATGGCAAATTTAATTCCAAGAGCTAAGTCAAATCACGAATGGTCTTTAGAGAATATAGAAAACTACCCAAAAGACAGAAAGAAAGTTATTCCTTTCATATATTAATTTTTTGTAAATTCTTTACTTTTTGAACTTGTTTATCAAAGCGTCTAACTTTATTCTATGCCATCATTTTAACATTTAGGAGAGATTCATGGATCTTGAATATGGACCCGAATACGAAGATTTTAGATCAGAAGTAATAAGCTTCATTAAAAAAAATGAAGGTGTAAAGCTTACTGGTCCAATGCGAGATGAGAGTCGTGTAAATTGGCAACAAAAGTTAATTGATAATGGCTATTTCGCTCGTTCCGTTCCAAAGGAATATGGAGGTTACGGAGGAGATATGGATATTATTAAATTAAGAATCATTGCGGAAGAGTTTGCTAAGTCTCCAATACCTAAAGCAATGGGTGGTCAAGGTATTCAAATGCTTGTACCTACTTTGCTATCGTTGGGAACAGAAGAGCAAAAACAAGCATATATTCGCCCTACCTTAAGAGGAGAAATGATTTGGTGCCAAGGTTACTCTGAGCCTAATTCAGGAAGTGATTTAGCAAGCTTACAAACAAAAGGTGAGCTAGATGGAGATGAATGGGTTATAAATGGTCAAAAAATATGGACCAGCACAGCTCAACTTGCCCAAATGTGTTTTATTTTGGTCAGAACAGAGCCTGATGCTCCAAAACATCAGGGCATTAGTTATCTATTAATGCCCATGGATTCTGAAGGTATAGACAGAAGACCTATTAAACAAATGACTGGGGATTCTGATTTTAATGAACTATTTCTTACAGACGTAAGAATACCGGCTGAAAATATAGTTGGTAGTAGAGGCGAAGGATGGCAAGTTGCAAATGCAACATTGGGTCATGAAAGAGGCTCTTTAGCTGATCCTAACGTTACTCAGAATAGACTTAACTCCTTAATAGATTTAATGAAAACTGAAACCATTGATGGTCAGAGAGTAATCGATAAGCCAATCTTTAGAGATAGGTTACTTTCAATACAAGGACGTCTGATGGCTCAACAATCTAATGCCTTAAGGATACTGTCTTCTCAAATTAATGAAGGTCAAGATGCAACCTTAGCTAAATTTATCGTAAAACTGCAAGGCACAGAGCTCCGTCATGAATTAGAAGGTTTGGCAATTGATGCTATGGGTGAACTAGGTACTTTATATGAAGACAGCCCCCATCTAAGAGATCATGGAGCCTGGCAACAAACCTACATGTACTATCTAGGTTTAATAATTGGCGGAGGTACCAATCAAATTCAAAAAAATATTATTAGCGAAAGAGCGCTAGGCATGCCTAAAGAGCCTAAAGTACAAGGAGTGTAATTATGTATTTTGGATTATCAGAAGAACAAAAGAGTCTTGAAGAAAATATAAGTAAATTCTTAAGTGATAACGCCCCTTTGGATACTATAAAAGCAGTTGCAGATGGTGAGGAAGCAAAAGCTGATGAAATTCATAAAGGAATTATTGAATTAGGACTGAGCGGTCTTATGGTTCCAGAAGCCTACGGCGGATTGGAACTCAATATGTTATTTGCAACAGTGGTTTCATCAGCTTTAGGGGCCGGAACGGCTCCGATACCTTATGCAGGAGCTTATGTGATGGCACCTATAGCTATCACATTAGCTGGTGACGAAGATCAGAAAAATGAATGGTTGCCAAAAATTGCTGGTGGAGAGAAAGTAATTGGAGTTGGTCTTTCTGAATTCGTTGGGGCAAGAGAGGATGCTGGGATAGAGTTTGATAAAGGTAAAGTTTCGGGCAGAAGTCTATTCTTAATTGATGGTAAAAATGCAGACGCCTACTTACTTGCAAATAAATCTGGTGAACTCTTCTTGATAGATTCATCTAATAAAGGCATAACTGTTACTGAACTAGTTACTGTAGATAAAACCAGAACCTCAATAGAGCTCATACTAGATAAAGTAGATGCCACACTCCTCCCAGGTTCCAGTGATATAAGTGTTATAGAAAAAGTCTTGGACGCAGGTAGATTAATGTTATCTGCCGATACAGTTGGAGCATCTCAAGTTATGCTAGATAAAGCTGTGGCTTATTCACTTGAAAGAAAACAATTTGGAAGATTGATTGGATCTTTCCAAGCTGTAAAGCATATGTGTGCAGAGATGGCAGCAGAATTAGAGCCCTGTCATTCTATGATTTGGCATGCTGCACATAGTCAAGATAGTTCTGCTGAAGATGCTAGATTGATGGCTTGCCAAACTAAAGCTCATGTATCTGAAGTAGGAAAACAAGTGTCTAAAACTGCAACTGAAGTGCATGGTGGAATGGGATTTACGGATGAATTAGGCCTACACTATTGGTTCAAGAGGATCGGTCTTAACAGGCAATTATTGGGCTCTCCTGAATTAATCAGAGAAGAGGCAGGAAAACTACAAGGTTTCGACCAGTAATTAAAGACTGTAAAAATCTCTAGCGGTTTTATAAAAAAGAAACTCTTTATCTTCTTCGTTAAAATCTTTAGTCATCTTTTTAAAAGCATTCCATAGAACATGGTAAGAGATTGACTGTTTGTCTACAGGAAAATTACTTTCGAACATGCATCGGTCTGCACCAAATATTTCAATTGTATGAGAGTAATATTTTTTATGTTTAGAAACTAATTCATCTGAGGTAGCTGGCAATTCTCTTTTGTGCCAATCCCAACCGTTTACAGGCATAGCTAAACCACCTAATTTTGCATAAACATTAGGGCGCTCAGCCAACCTAGAAGTATCTTCTTTCCACTGCTCAAATATTTCTTCTTGCTTACCTTCATAAGGTCCAATTCCTAGAGGTCCACCAAAATGATCATGGACTATTTTTAAATCAGGTAAATTACTGGCTAATATGGTGAGATCTTTAATCTGGTTATGGTAGTGCCAAGTATCGAAAACAAGATTCAATTTAATAAGTTGCTCTAACCCTTTCTGAAAGGCATCTTCCAAATATATGCTTTCTGTTGGTTCTGAGTGAGCATTTCTTACCCTTTCATCAGCATCCCAACCTCCAGAGTGCCTGATACCTCTAAATAAGCCCTCTCCTTTTTCAATATGTAGTTCTAAGACCTCCTGTGCAGATTCTCCTAACATCATATTTACATGACCAATAATTCCTTCGATTTGAGCTTGAGAAGAATCTTTTTTTGCTTCCTCTGCTATGTCTACAACAAATTCAGTCTCTCCAACTGGTTTAAAGGCATCAGGACCATCTTGATAATATTCTTGTCCGCAATCTATATATACAGTTTTTTTTATATTGTGACCGCTGGAAGTGTCATTCCATAAATCTTCAAGTAAATATCTGTAAGTATCTTTGATTCCTGGAGGGTCTTTTGGTCCGTGCCATAAGTGATGGTGAGGATCTATAATTTCTCTTTCTGGATCAATAATCTTTTCTTGGACTTTATCTATCCAACCTTCTATTTCATGTATGTTTGACATTTAGTTACCTTTAATTACAGAAAGAGCATATCCAAAAATATCAGCAATTTCATCTATTTGCTTATCTTTAGAAGTTCCAGCTCCGTGGCCTGCCCTAGACTCAACTCTTAAAAGAATTGGATTATCGCAAGATTGAAATTCTTGAAGCCTTGCTGCAAACTTATAAGAATGTGAAGGCACCACTCGATCGTCTCTGCTTGAAGTGGTAATTAATGTTGTGGGATAACAAATATCTTTTTGTATATTGTGATAAGGAGAATAAGACAGAAGGTTGATAAAATCTTCCTTTTCATCAGGTTCACCATAGTCGCTTGTCCAAGCCCAGCCTATAGTAAATTTATGAAATCTAAGCATATCTAAGACACCTACTTGAGGTATTGCAACTTTAAATAAATCAGGATTTTGAAGCATTGTTGCTGCAACTAATAGACCTCCATTTGATCTCCCTAAAGAAGCAGTAGTTCCAGGAGACCCTATCTCTTGTTTATGTAAATATTTTGCCGCAAAACTAAAATCATCAAATACATTCTGTTTGTTTAATAACATTCCGGCTTCATGCCATGCATCACCATACTCACTTCCACCTCGTAAGTTGGCGACAGCTATTACTCCTCCCGACTTCATCCACATGTAAAAGGTTTTACTAAAATTTGGAAGAATAGGAATATTAAAACCACCATAACCATAAAGAAGAACAGGAGTTTCTTTGTCTATCTTTAATCCTTTCTTGCTAGAAATATGAATAGGAATTCGTGTTCCATCTAATGAAGGATAAAATTGCATTTCACTTGTGTAATCGTCAGCATTAAAACCTGGAACTGCTGATTTCCAGTAAGACTTATATTTAAGGGTGTCTAGGTTTATTTCAAATACTTCTTCTGGTGTTGTGTAATTTGTAAATTCGAAATAAGCGGTATCATCTTTAACTTTCCCATAAAATCCATTAATAGAGCCTTCATTAGGAAGGTCTAAATCTGATAAGTAATTACCATTTAAATCAAAGAATTTAATCTTTGTAAGTGTGTCTTTAAGGTAATTAATTATTATCTTTTCACCTACTATAGATACTGTAGAAATAGGGTCACTTTCTTGAATAATATCCTTCCAAGACAGTTTTCCCTTATCAGTTATATTTAAAGCAATTACCTTGCCCTTAGGAGCATCTAAAGTTGTATAAAACCATAAAGTATTTTTTATACCACCTAAGAAATAATAAGTAGCTTCAAATTCTTTTATAACGGGAATAAAGTCTTCGTCTTTTTTAAATTTGATATAGATAAGATTTCTTTCATCGGTTCCTTCTCCAATTGATAAGACTCTATAATCTCCTTCATCTGGAACGCTTATTGACCATGACAAATCAGGATTCTCTTCATCACCATAAATGAGTTTATCTTTATTCTGACTATCAGATAATTTATGGAAATATAATTCAGGGCTTCTATTTATATCGGCTAAAGCTTCATCTGGCTTTTTATATTTCTGATAATAAAATCCTGAACTGTCCGACTCCCAAGTGGCATATGAAAATTTTGACCACTCTATTTTGTCTATCAGATTTTCTTTACTTGCAATATCCATTACTTTCCATGTTCTCCAATCAGAACCGCCATCAGAAATTGAATAAGCTAGCTTTTTGCCATCAGGACTTACGCTAACGTCACCTAATGAGATTGTCCCGTCTTTAGAAAATTCATTTGGATCTAATAAAACCTCTGGTTCACAGTTACCGCATCCTTCCATCATGAAGATACTTTGTTGGTTCTTTCCATCATTAAAAAAGTAAAAGGTCTTATCACCTTTCTTGTAAGGAATACTTATCTGGTCAGATATCCAAATACCCTGTAGTTCTTCTTTTATTGTTTTTTGATAAGTATTGGATAAAAATTTGTTTGTAAGAGCATTTTGTTTCTCAACCCAATCTCTTGAATCATTGCTTGTAAAATCTTCTAACCAACGATAAGGATCTTCTATTGTCTGATCAAATATATCTTCTACTACGTTTATTTTTTTTGTTTCAGGGTATTCCACGTTTGTAACTACTTCTCCACAGGCTTTTAAAAAGAATAAAAAAAACAGAAATATGTAAAATCTAATAAAAATTTGCATGATAGCCTTTTTGGAATAGTATAGATTAAATTAAAAATTCATATATGAAACTTAACAATAGACTTTTAATCACTTTATTATTCTTTTCTTTCTTTTCCAGTCTCTCGTTTTCCGCAGCAATTAGTTCTGAGCTATATGTCATGGGTTTTGGTTCCTGTTTAACTGAAAAAAGAGAACAACCTATCTGGTCTGCGATTAAAGAGGAAAATCTTCAAGAGTTCTTTTTTATGGGGGATAACGTTTATGGAGACAATACTGAAACAGGTGAGCTCGACGACATGAAAGTTGCTTATTCTCTACAGAAAAAAAAACTTCCTGATTGGTTAGACCATATTAAATTAAATGCAATCTGGGATGACCATGATTATGGAAAAAATGATGGAGGTGAAGAATATGTTTTTAAAGAACTGGCGCAAGAGCTTTTTTTAGATTTCTGGCAAGTTCCTTTGGATGACCCAAGAAGGAATAGAAAAGGTATTTATTTTTCTGAGATAAAAGAAATTTATAATCTTAAAGTAAACTTAATAGGCCTAGACACTAGATACCATAGATCTGCTCTTGGACAAAAAGATAAGCCCTATTCTCCTGTAGATGATGAATCTAAAACCATGCTAGGTACAGTTCAATGGAATTGGTTAAAAGGAGAACTTATCCAGGATAATGATTTAAATATTATTGTCTCTTCTATACAGGTAATTCCTACCAATCACGGTTTCGAAAAATGGGGAAATTTTCCGCACGAAAGATCTAAACTCCTAAAACTGATAGAAGATTCAAATGTACCAACCATTATTGTTTCAGGAGATAGGCATAAAGCAGGGATATATAAAAAAGGTAATTTAATAGAATTAACTTCTTCTTCTATGAACAAGCCTCTCCCAAATTACATCTCTAAGATCTGGGATTTATTAAATAAGGAGACTGATGCTTACTTAATAGGAGATATGTATTACCCAGAGAATTACGGGACTTTATCTCTTAACAAAAATGGAGAGGTCTTAATTGAACTAAAAGGTATAAACGGCAAAACTATTAATTCGATAGAATTGAAATGATATTATTACCAAAAATAAGGGATTAAATATGACTATTAAAATTTATGGTACAGAAGCATCTAGAGCGATGAGACCGATATGGACTGCAGAAGAAATGGGCTTACATTATGAGCTTGAAATGATGCCATTTCCTCCTCGAGTCTTTAAACCAGATTATCTTGAAATCAACATGTTAGGTACCATCCCTTATATGACTGATGGGGATATCAAAATGACTGAGTCTGTAGCTATGTCTCAATACTTAGTAGAAAGATATGGCCCAACTGATTTAAGGGTTATGCCTGACGAACCAGACTACCCTACATATTTAAATTGGTTATTTCATTCAGACGCAACGCTCACATTCCCGCAAACAGTGGTTCTAAGATATAAACTTCAAGAACCTGGAGTAGCTGATGCGGCAGTAGAAGGTTATAGCAGATGGTTTGTGTCAAGATGCAAACTCCTTGAGACGACATTAGAAGATAAAGAATACCTTTGTTCGAACAGATTTACGATTGCAGACATATGCGTTAGTTATGCTTTTGTAGTAGCAAAATCTTTAGGAATTGAACAAGCCTTTAAACCCAATATAACTCGATACACAAATATGTTATTTGAAAGAGATGCTTTTAAAAGGAGTGTTGAGTATAAGTATGAAGGTGAAGATCCAAGCATTCCTTCAGATTGATAAATGATTAAAACAAAAACCCTGATATGTAAATCGCTTAGTGATGACTTGTCAGGAGTGGAATTAGTTGAAACCCAAATAGATGAACCGAACGACAGGGAGATCCTAATTAAAGTGAAAGCGGCGTCAGTTAACTTTCCTGATCTGCTTATGACCCAAGGAAAGTATCAACATAAACCTGAACTGCCTTTCGGGCTAGGCATGGAAGGGTCTGGAATTGTTCAATCGGTTGGATCAAAAGTCACTAGAGTAAAAGAAGGTGATGCTGTAACTTTTGGGGCTTTAGGTAAAGGTGCTTTTACTGAACTCCTATGTGTAAGTGAGAACAGTGTCGAGATTAAACCAAACAACTTGAACTTTGAACAAGCAGCAGCATTTCAAACTGCATACCTAACTGCTTACGTCTCTTTGGTAAGAAGAGGTGAATTAAAGGAAGGAGAAAACCTGTTAGTACATGGGTCTACTGGAGGAGTTGGAATGGCAGCTGTTCAGCTCGGAAAATATCTTGGAGCTAAAGTAATTGCAACTGGAACATCTGAAGAGAAATTAAAAGAAACCATAAATTGGGGTGCGGACCATACTGTCTTAACTCACAAACAAGATAAAGTAGAATTTAGAAACGAGGTAAAAGAACTTACTGGCGGTCTTGGTGCTGATGTTATTTACGATCCAGTAGGAGGAGATGTTTTTGATCACTCGATAAGATGCATTAACTGGGGTGGAAGAATTTTAATAGTTGGCTTTGCCAGTGGCAGAATACCCTCTCTACCCATTAACATGGCTTTAATAAAAGGTTTCTCAGTTGTAGGAGTTAGGGCTGGTGAGTTTGCAAGAAAAAATCCTGAGAAAGGAATAGAGAATAATCAAGAAATAAGAAGAATTTGCGAGGAAGGATTTTTTGATCCATATATTTGTAAAACCTTCTTTTTGTCTGAAGCCAAAAATTCTATTCAGTATCTGTCTGAAAGAAAATTAATTGGAAAAGTTGTTGTTAAGATTGATTAACT
>CEUZ01292065.1_pt1 | contig 14106 bp, 13 predicted proteins | sample 361511 | NCBI WGS metagenome assembly CEUZ01 (sample SAMEA2622822, study PRJEB7988) | marine metagenome | biome: marine biome (ENVO:00000447); feature: surface water layer (ENVO:00002042); material: "saline water (ENVO:00002010), including plankton (ENVO:xxxxxxxx)" | depth 5 m
TCCCAAAGGTGTAACCCGAGGGTTGAAAGGTACCACCTTGCCTTTTGCTTACAATGACCTTCAAAGCCTGGAACAACTGGTTCGGGAACACGACATTGGGATTATTATGATGGAAGTTTCACGCTCTATCAGCCCGGAAGAAGGTTATCTGGAGTCAGTACGAAAACTGGCCACAGAACACAATATTATCCTGATTTTCGATGAGTGCACCTCCGGCTTCCGGGAAACCTTTGGCGGCCTCCACAAAAAATATGGGGTTGAACCGGACATGATGATGTTGGGCAAGACCCTGGGTAATGGCTATGCCATCACCGCCGTGCTGGGACGTAGAGAAATTATGAAAGCGGCTGAAGAGACCTTCATCAGCAGCACATTTTGGACGGAGCGTATAGGACCCACGGCTGCACTGAAAACCTTGGAAGTAATGAATCGGGAGCAATCCTGGGAGAGAATTACTTCTATGGGTAAAAACATTGGACAGCGTTGGCATGCATTGGCTGAAAAATATGGATTGCCCATTGAAATTGGCGGTCTTCCAGCCTTGGTGAATTTCACCATCCCGGTTAAAGAATGGCTGAAGTATAAAACACTTATCACCCAAGAGATGCTCAAACAAGATATTCTGGCGGCGAATTCGATCTACGTCTGCACCGAGCATAAAGAGAATAGTCTGAATGAATACTTTGAAAAACTTACCCCTGTTTTTGCTCTCATCGCTGAGTGCGAAAACGGCCGCAGTGTGGATGAACTGCTGCAAGGGCCTATTTGTCATACAGGATTAAAGAGGTTTAATTGATGATAAACGATCCAAGACTGAAAAAGCATAGCTTTGGGTTCTATGAGGTTGTTGACAAGCCGACCCAGGAAGAACTGAATGCCTACTATGCCGAGAAATATTATCAGGAGGCTAAAGGATCCTATGAACAAACCTATGATCAGGATGAGTTAGAATATATTTGGCTTAAAATAAAACAACGTGCCTATTTGGTAAAACAATTAACCGGTAGAACTGAAGGATCCTTGTTAGACTTAGGCTGCGGTGAAGGTTTTACTCTGAAACACTATGCTGATTTAGGGTGGCAAGTACAGGGAATCGATTTCAGCAAAGCTGGAGTTAAAAAACAAAACCCGGAAATGAGGGATTATGTATATGTCGGGGACATCTATGAAACAATAAATCGATATCAAAACGAGAATCGATCGTACGATGTCGTTTATCTCACCAACGTCTTGGAGCATGTGCTTGATCCGATAGAACTGCTGAAAAACCTGAAATCAATTGTTACACGTGGGGGGATACTGGTTGTTACCGTGCCTAACGATGGGTCTGATCTGCAGGAATATTGCTTTGCGAGTAGTAAAATTTCCGAACGTTTTTGGATCGTCCTTCCCGATCATATATCTTATTTCACCTATGAAAGTTTACAATCCATAACTGAAAACACGGGCTGGAATTCTGCAGATATCATTGCTGATTTTCCTGTTGATCTTTTTTTGCTACACCACGGATCCAACTACATACAAGACAAGAAAAATGGAAAACCGGCTCATCGGGCGCGTATTGCTTCTGAAATCATGTTATCCAAACGCAATATTCAAGATGTGATCCAATATTATCGCTCTATGGCAAAAGTGGGAATGGGTAGAGACTTAACAGGTTTTTTTATTAATAATAATCAATTATAAAATGAAATTATTCTATAAATGTCTTCCTCAAAAAACGTATAAAAGTGAAGAATATGCTTATAAAGCAGTTCTTGATTATGCTGGATTTGGTAGAATAATCATAGGATTTCCTTCCACTCCGGTTATATGGATTTTACGCGTTCCCGAATTTTTTAAACTTTCACCACTTTATAAGTGGGTATATGAAACCGTTTGTGAGGATTCATTTCAGGGAAAGTCTGGTCTATCACACCGTTTACCTTGGGAACAAGGAATATTAAGTATTTTTAAAACGTATTTTTTAGGATCTCATTGATAATGGATTATTTCAGAAGTAAACATTTATACGCTAGATTATTAGATAAAAGTTCCATCACAAATAATTATGTCTCTTGGCATAACAATAAAGATCATCTGAAATATTACAGTTCAACTGGCAAAGTTTTTACGAGAGAATTTCTAATTAATGAATTAGAAAATGGTTTAAAAACTAATACGCTATTTATATATGGTCTATTTGATGAAAATAATCACAAAATCATTGGTAATATAAAAATTGGTCCAATTTCAAAAAATCACAAAACATCAGATTTGGTAATTATGATTGGCGATATTAATTACTTAGGTAAAGGTCTTGCAAGTGAAGGTATTTCAATAGGTAACAAGATTGCATTTGAAAAATATAAACTCAGAAAATTATTTGGAGGAATGTACCGTTCTAACATAGGAAGCGTGAAAGCATATTTGAAATCTGATTGGATTGTTGAGGGCATTTTGTTAGGACATTATTTACATAATGGAAAAGTAGAGGACAGAATTCTTGTAGCTTGTTTTAATCCGGAATATTTTGATGTTGAAAACATTAAGGAAAAATCTCTGAAATTTGACGATTTATATGCCAAATAAAATAGGTATTTTTTTTGATCTCGATGGCACATTAGTAGAAAATAAACAACAACTCTTTCTGGTCTATAGAAATTTTATGAAAAACCATATTTTAAAGCATAGTAAGGAGGAGTTTGAATCTTATAATGGAGTTCCTTTGGAAACGTTTATTAATGATACTAAGGAAAAATACAATATATCTATTCCATCTATCGATTTAGTTAATGAGTATTTATCATATATAGATTATAATTATCTTAAGAATGAACCAAGTGATGGCGTCCTGGAAGTATTTACTTATTTAAAAAAACATAAATTCCCCTACGCAATAGTAACTTCAAATAAAAAGAGTACTGCATTAAAATGGATAAATGCATTCATACCTGAAACTATTTCACCAATATTAATCTCATCAGATGATACTAATAAAAGTAAGCCACATCCTGAGCCTTATTTAAAAGCGATGGAAATATTATCTTGTGATTATGGCTATGCTGTGGAGGACTCAGAAAATGGTATAATATCTGCTCATAATGCCGGTTTAAAAGTAATTCAACTTAAATATGATGGAGTGAACATACAACCTTACGTATGGAGAACAATAAATATGTTTTGTCAATTAATGCCAATATTATATGAGATTCATAAAAACTAAGGTTTCTAACTCATTAGAATTAGCAATAAATAAACCATTAGATATATCGGATGATTTCAAGGCGGGAGTAGATAAGATTTGGGCTTTAGAAAAGGAAAAAAATAGCAGTATTTTTGATCAGGAGGTACTTTATTTTAAAAAAGTACAAAAAAATAAAGTTCAATGTTTTCATTCCAATTACAGATATTGGTATGCACAGCGCCTAATTCAAGACAAACCTAATAACTATTTATTTAAACCTTTAGCTGTTACTGGTATAATTAAAAAAGAAGATGAAGTTCTTTTGGGAAAACGTAGTCGAAATGTTACTCAAGAACAAGGAATGTATGAGTTGATCCCATCGGGTGGTATTGAATTCGATTGTGGCGTTAACTATTTGATGCAATTAGAAAAAGAATACCAGGAAGAATTACTTGCCAATCCAAAAGAAATAAATTCTGCTGTCCCTCTTTATATAATTGAAGATACAGTCGAACAAGTAGTAGATATTGTTTTATTAATGAGTGTAAGTGTTGATCTAATGAAATTTGATTTCAATCAAAAAGAAATAGATGAAATAAAAGTAATAAACTTAAAAACAAAAGATTATTATAATATGTATCATAAAATAAGCTATTTATCTAAACAAATTTTAAACGATTTAATTAAATCGGATATTGTATGAAATTAGTGCATAGAGCAAATGCTTGTTTTTCATTATGTCACAATGAAAAACATATCTTGATGGATCCTTGGCTTGATGGGCCTGCAGTTGCCCAAGGTTGGGCACAATATCCTCCTGCAAAAGTAAAGTATGAAGATATTCCAAAACCTGACTTAATCTATATTTCTCATATTCACAGCGATCACTGCGAAAAAGAAACTCTGAGTCAGATTGATAAAGAAACTCCAATTATAATTATGGACCTTGGACCAAATTTTTTATATAAGATGTTAAGGCGAGAAGGTTTTAAGAATATCAATTTATTAAAAGAAAAAAAACTTACTGAGATAAATACAATAAATGGAATGTACGCTGAGCCATTTGGTGGATCTTTCGATCATATTCAGAATAATGTAATAGACAGTGGTATAGTCTTTAAAATTGAAGATCAAATCATAATAAATCATAATGATAATAATCCGAGCCCTGATTTGTGTTACTATTTAAAAAATAAATACAAAAAAATTAATTTAGCCTTAATACCAGGTGGAGGAGGTAGTGGATATCCCGCCATGTATGAGAACTTATCAAAAAAAGAAAAACAAGTAATCATAAAAAAACAATTAAATGTCTACTTGAAAATGTTTTCCTCAGCTGTGGATATTCTAAAGCCAGAAATTGCAATACCTGTTGCTGGCGGTTTCGCAATAAGAGGTCATAAAGATAAATCAGTTAATTGGCTGCAAATGAGATTTTTAAATCACAATGATATTAAAGATTATCATAATAAATATGGCAATTATAAAAAATCAAAAATTTTACCAATGCAACCTGAAATTGAAATTGATTTAGTTAAGAAAGAGTACACTAATTATATGTATCAGCCTTGGACAAAGGAACAATCAGAAGAATATTTTAACCAGTTAGCAAAAGAGAAAATTAAACCACTCGTCGAAACTCAATATGAAGTACCATGTATTTCTAGGCTTATGTCTACAGCTAGAAAAAATTTATGGATTTATCAAGAAAATCATGGAATGAAACCTGATTACAAGATTTATTTTGATATCTACGACATAAATAAATTATTTGAATTATCCCTAAGTGTTAATGAGATAAAAGAATTAAAATATAAATCAGTCAAAAAAAAACCTTACCTGCGAATGAAAATAGATCAGAATACTATGCTGGAGTGGTTACTTGGGTTTGAAGATTTTAATATGTTGGATTCAGGGCATAGAATTTCGTTTTTTAGGGATCCTAACGATTATGTTGTTGAAGCTTATTATTTAATGTCTCTTTTTAGACTCTAAATATTTATTGTAAAATTTGAAGAGTTCATATACCATTAAAATTGGTAGTGCAATAATTGGTTTATCACGACCTCCTTTTATCATTGCGGAGATGTCTGGTAACCATAACCAGTCTCTGGAAAGAGCATTAGAAATTGTGGAAAGTGCTGCTGAAACTGGTACACATGCACTCAAGCTACAGACTTATACAGCTGATACTATCACTCTTGATGTGAAGGAAGGCGAATTCTTTATTAAAGATAATAAAAGCCTTTGGAAAGGAAAGTCGCTATATGAGTTATACCAAGAGGCTTATACACCATGGGAATGGCACGAGCCTATCATGAATAGAGCAATAGAATTGGGTATGATCTGTTTTAGTACTCCATTTGATGAGACGGCAGTAGATTTCTTGGAAGAACTCGATGTGCCAGCTTATAAAATTTCATCATTTGAAAATAACCACATTCCATTGTTGAAAAAAGTAGCTGCAACTAAAAAGCCGATGATTATTTCTACTGGCATGGCCACGCTGGCAGAATTAGATGAAACTGTTTGCACCATCCGGGATGCAGGATGTGAGCAGTTCGTATTGCTTAAGTGCACCAGCACTTATCCTGCTACACCAGAAAACAGTAACGTGATTACAATTCCCCACATGCGGGAACTTTTCGACTGCGAGGTAGGACTGTCGGACCATACTATGGGTGTGGGTGCTGCAATTGCGGCGGTCGCTAATGGGGCAACAGTTATTGAAAAACATTTTACCAATTCTCGAGAAGATGGAGGTGTGGATTCAGCTTTTTCCATGGAGCCTTTAGAGATGAAACAGTTAGTAATTGAAACAGAACGGGCCTGGCAGTCCCTCGGAAAAGTAACATATGGTCCGACAGAAGCGGAAAAAGGTTCGCTAGTCTACCGCCGGTCTCTTTATATCGCTCGAGATATGAAAAAGGGCGATATTCTAAATGAAAAGAACTTACGGATCGTTCGACCTGGCCTAGGTTTAGAACCAAAATATTACGATGAACTTTTAGGCCGTAAGGTTAATAAGGATTTAAAGAAAGGGACAGCTCTAAAATGGAATTTGATAGGAGATATCAAATAAAATAAAGAATTATTTTAAAGTAATATTTTGTTATTATTTAATTTGCATATAAGTCTTCTTTCGTTTTTAGGATATAATTAGTTAGTTCCCTAGTGATGAAAACTGTCTTGATATTTGATAAAATAAATTACAGTTTATTAAAAAAGTTTATTAAAAAAATGCCAAATGATCTTGAGATTGCTTGTTTATCAAAGGACTTCAAAGAAAAAGATTTAAAAGGAGCATACAAACTAACTACACCTTTAGACTATTTGTCATATGATATAGACACCTTAATTATCAATGAAGCAGCTTTAGCAAGTAGATTATGGGCAGACAAGATTCAAGATTTAAATAAAGATTTAATATTTAAATACAAGGCGATTAATTTGAAAATTCCTGCAATTCATTTGATGGGTATTGGCTACTATCCTGAAACTTTTTTCCAAAGTGTAATTCGAGGTTACAGGTATACAGAAACAATATTAAATGAATTAAAACCACAGAAAATAATTCTTATTGAGAATAATGCGCCGGTTTTTTTAGGAAGTAAAATAGCAATTGATAAGCTTCGCGATATAATGAACTTTTCAATTGAGTATCATAAAGTTGATAGAAGAAGTACAATATTTAAAAAAGGTATTAAATCATTATTACAATTAGGAAGAGATGTTTATTGTGTTGTGAAAAATTCTATTTGGACTCGAAGACAAAAATCAAATGAGAAACAAAAAATTCTTTATTTCCCGATATTCTACAATAGAATAAGGTTAGTTGAGCCCGTATTAAAAGAATTAATAAAAAAGAATTATAGTGTGAAATTGATTATTAATAGTAAAGGTAAATACAAATTTTCACCAACTCTAACAGTGGATCACAGTGGGAAAATACATCAAACTGTAAATAATGCTAGATTAGTCTCTTCCATATTTGACGAATATTTGTATATTAGTAATTTGTTTCAACTACTAAAAAGGAAGGCGTATTTTGGAAATTATAAAGTAGTAAAAAGTGTTCAGAACAATTTTGGTGATGGACTCTCTATGATTGTTAATAACACATTTGAAGAAGCCACTAATTATTACATGTACAATTGTTACTATGGTTTGATTCGATCAGTTGAAATTTTAGGTAGTATAATTGAAATTGAATCTCCAAAATTACTTTTATTTAACACTGATGAAGCATCTATAGGTAAACTAGCAGCTTTAATTGGCCAAAAAATGCAGATTCCTGTAGTTAATATGGACCATGGTCTTCAATATGATGCTCCAAGAATTTCTGATTTATTATTTACAAAAATGGCAGTATCTGGTTCATTAAATAAAGAGGTATTTATAAAAAATGGTGCTAAAGAAAAGCAATTGGAAATAACCGGTATGCCTATTCATGATTCCATCTATTATAAATTAAGTGAGCCTGTAAATATTCGCTTGCTTAAAGAGTTAGGGCTCAATCCAGAAAATAGGAATATACTTCTATTAACCCATCCAGAAAATAGATTTGGCCCTGAACAAATACGGAAACAAATACTCCGATGTATGTTTCAATCGATTGAAAAACTTCCTAGAGTTAATCTGATTATTAAACCTCATCCCAATGAAACCGATGGACTGGTACAAAGTGAAGTAGCTAAATCATTTTTGGATAATGTTGCTGTTATAGATCCTATAGAAGTTCTTTATGATATTATCCACTTATGTAATGTTGCAGTGACTACATTTAATTCAACGAGTTCAATTGAGGCAGTTTTATTTGGTAAACCTGTGTTAATAATTAATTTCACTGGTAATATTAATACAAATAATTGTGCGCGTGAAGGTGTTGCAATAGAGATAAAAGAAACTGAAAAAGTTTATGAATCATTGGATGGACTTTTACATAATAAGGATCTTTTATCATCTTTACAGAATAAAAGAAAAAAATTTATAGTAAAGTATGCATACAAATTAGATGGTAAATCTTCAGAACGCGTAGCCGATCTAACTCAGGGTTTAATTGAATCTCAAAATAATATTCATTATTAAAGGAAATTAGATAAATGAAAGCTGTTATTTTAGCTGGCGGAAAAGGAACAAGATTATCTGAAGAGACAATGTTAAAACCTAAACCAATGGTGGAGATCGGAGGTAGGCCATTGCTATGGCATATTTTAAAGATTTATTCAAAATATGGAATAAATGATTTTATTATCTGTTGTGGCTATAAAGGGTATATGATAAAGGAATATTTTGCAAATTATTCTTTATATATGTCAGATGTAACTTTTGAATTTGTTAATAATAATGTAGAGATTCATGGTAATTCCACTGAACCGTGGAAGGTTACCCTAATTGATACTGGCATAGATGTTATGACTGGTGGAAGACTTAAAAGAGTGAAAGATTATATTGGAAAAGAAACTTTTTGTTTTACCTATGGAGATGGGGTTTCTGATGTAAATATAGAAAAATTAGTAAAATACCATAAATCGAAAAATGCATCAGCTACTCTAACTGCAGTTGAACCTATTGGTCGTTTTGGCAGATTGACTTTAGAAGGAAATTATGTTTCCAATTTTGAAGAAAAACCCCATGGCGATCAAGGCTGGATTAATGGTGGTTTTTTTGTACTTGAACCCAGTGTAATTGATCTTATCGATGATGATAATACAATTTGGGAAAGAAGCCCCCTAGAAACACTCGCAAAAAATTCTGAATTAGTTGCATATAAACATTCAGGTTTTTGGGAAGCTATGGATACTATGAGAGATAAGGAATATCTTGAAAAAATCTGTGAGCGTGGTGTTCCACCTTGGTTAATGAATGATAAGTAATAATTTTTGGTCAAATAAGAATGTACTTATAACAGGCCATACCGGTTTCATTGGGTCATGGCTTTGCATGTTCCTTAAAAGATTAGGAGCAAAGGTAAGTGGTTATGCTCTCCAACCTCCAACCAAGCCTTCTATTTTTGAATTAACAGATATTTCAAATAGCATTAATTCAATAATTGGAGATATACGTGATTATAATGATATTGTTAAAATAGTTAATAATATTCATCCTGAAATTGTTTTCCATCTTGCAGCTCAACCTCTTGTTCGTGAATCATATAAAAATCCAATCGATACTTATTCTACAAATATTTTAGGTACATTAAATATTCTAGAAGCATTGAGATATAATAATTCAATAAAGGCAATAATTAATTTTACGACCGATAAGTGCTATGAAAATAAAGAATGGAAACGTGGCTATACAGAAAATGATCGATTGGGTGGTATTGATCCTTATAGCAGTAGTAAAGCTTGTTCAGAATTAGTTACCCATGCCTATAGACAGTCATTTTTCAATCATGAAAAAAATAAAGTAGGAATCGCTACGGTCAGAGCTGGTAATGTTATTGGTGGTGGTGATTGGGCAAAAAATAGATTAATCCCTGATTGTATCAGGGCATTTTCAAAAAATGAGAAACTTTTAATTCGCTATCCTAATGCTATTAGACCTTGGCAACATGTATTTGAGCCGATTAGCGGTTGTCTATTATTAGCTGAAAATTTGTATAATAATGTTGATAGATTTTCGGATGCTTGGAACTTTGGGCCAGATCATAATGAAAGTTTTGATGTATCGTGGGTGGTGAATTATATTACTGATTTATGGGGAGGTGATGCTTCTTGGGAAATTGATAAATCCAAAAAACATCATGAAGCAAATAATCTTATACTTGATAGTTCTAAATCACATAATCAATTAGGATGGCTACCTAGATGGGATATAAAAACGGCTCTTGAATACACTATCAAATGGTATCAGATATCAGTCAATAATCCAACTCAGGCTATTAATCATTCAAATGAACAAATATCAAATTATTTAAGAGTATAGAGAAAAACCTGTAAATGATTCTTTCAATTATTGTTTGCGTTCGGAATGAAGAAAATACTCTTAAAGAAGTAATCCAAAGAATTTTAGATGTGGATTTAGGAGAAGGATGGTTGAAAGATATTATTATTGTAGATAATCTTTCCACTGATGGGACACATGATATTCTCAACGAATTTTCTAACTATGAGAATATTACAGTTATTTATAATGAAGTAGATTTTGGCAAGAGTTATTCAGTTAGAAAAGCGATACCAATTTGTAAAGGTGATTTGATAATACCGCAAGATGCAGATTTTGAATATCATCCAAAAGAATTTCCAAGGATGATAAAAAGATTATATGATGATAATCTAGATGTGCTAATAGGGTCTCGTGTCAAATCAGGTGAAAGATATCACGCTTATAAAATAAATGAATTGGGTATTCAATTTTTAACATGGTTCACAAATATATTATTTTTCACAAATTATACAGATGTCGCAACTTGTTATAAGTTGGTACGCGCAGATTTACTTAAAACATTAAAATTGAAAAGTAATAATTTTGATCTTGATTTTGAACTTTGCACTATTTTCAAAAAGAAAAAATGGAAAGTTGGCGAGATAAAAATTGACTATGAATCAAGAACCTTTGAAGAAGGTCGGCAAATGCAACCGTTTAAAAGCGGATTAAGCGCAATGTGGACTATAATTAGAGAAAGATTTACAAATTAAAAAATGGGAAATAAAAAATGATGACTACAGAATGTAGAATATGTAAAAATAAAGATTTAGTTTCTGTTGTAGATTTAGGCAATCAATGTTTAAGTGGGGTTTTCCCTGAAAAAGATGCCCCAGACCCTTCAAAATCTCCACTAGAGTTAATAAAATGTAACAATTCAAAAGATAATAATTTTTGTGGACTTCTTCAATTAAAGGAAACAGCTAACCTTGAAGAAATGTATGGCTCTACATATGGCTATTATTCATCAATTAGTCCATCCATGGTATCACATTTAAAAGAAAAATCTGATGGATTAATAAAATTTACAGAACCAAAAGAAAATGAAATAATATTAGATATAGGATGTAACGATGGAACTATGTTAAATCTTTTTAAAGACTCAAGAATGAAGCGTATTGGAATGGATCCATCAAGTGAAAAATTTAAAGATAGTTTTCAAGATGATATCGAAGTTATTTATGATTTCTTTTCAGAAAAACCAGTAAGACAAATTATTGGTGATAAGGAATGCAAGATTATAACCTCGATTGCGATGTTTTATGATATTAATGATCCAATTTCTTTCATGAAAGAAATTAGATCATTGTTAGCAAAAGATGGTATTTGGGCGCTTGAATTATCATATTTACCACTAATGTTAAAGAATTTAACATATGATCAAATTTGTCATGAACATGTGACCTATTTAGGATTAAAGGAGATGAAATGGATGACAGATAGAACAGATTTAAAAATAATTGATGTTTCTTTTAATTATATGAATGGAGGCAGTTTTTATTTATATATTTCTAGAAGTGACAGTGAAATACCACCAAATAAAGAAAAAATAGATAAAATACTAGAATCTGAAGAATGCCTAAGTGAATTTGAGTATTTTGAAAGATTTAATAATCGTATTCTATCGCATAGGGATGAAATCATTAATATCTTGAAAATGATTAAAGATGCAAATAAAACAGTTTATGGTTATGGTGCATCAACAAAGGCAAACATAGTTTTAAATCTTTGCCAAATTGATGAAAATTTGTTGCCAAAAATATGTGATGCTAATCCTGAGAAATTCAATCTTGTTACGCCAGGTACAAACTTACCAATTATTCCTAAGGACAAAATGAGATCAGACCAACCTGATTATTTAATGGTTTTTATATGGCATTTTAGGAAAGAGGTTCTAAAAGATGAATATGATTATATTATGAATGGAGGAGTAATGATTTTTGTTCTTCCTAGAATACATATTATAAATAAAAGTAATTATCATCGTTATCTAGAATCTGATTTTGATGAATTGAGTTTTTCACTTTAAAATTTTGAAAACCAATTATTACGGTAATTGTTTTTCCTATGATTTAGAAGTTCTTATAGATTGAGAAATAAAAATATTTTACTTACTGGAGCCAGTGGATTTATTGGTAAATGGCTTCAAGATCGTTTATTAGTATTAGAAGCTAATGTTAGCATTATAATAAGAAAGCAAGGTAAAACTGTTAATCTCCCGAAAAATAAAAAATTGAGAGTTTACCATGCAGATATAATAGATTATCATGCTATCAGTGATATAATAAAAAACCAAAAGTTTGATTTTGTTTTTCACCTTGCATCAAAGAATATTAATTATGGTCATCAGTTTGATCTGATAGAAACATTTGATACGATTATTAAAGGCACATATAATATTTTAGATGCATGCAGATTATATGCTAGAAAAGATATAAGAATAATACTTACTTCCAGCCGTGAAGTTTTCAATGATAATGAAAACAAAAATAGTCTTGTCTCAAATCGCTTCCACCCCTATGAAGTATCAAAAAAATCAGTTGATTTAATTGTTAAATCTTTTAGCCAAAATTTTAGTTTAAATATCTTATCCTTTCGACCACCGAATATTTATGGGGGAGGGGATTTAAATTGGAATAGAATTATTCCTGGGACTATCAAAAGTATAATTAATAAAAAGAGGCCAGTGATTAGAACTGATGGGAGTCTTTTGCGTAGTTATCTATATGTTGAGGACTTTATTGATGCAATTATTCTATTGGCTAAGAAAGGGTTAGCAAAAAATAGTAAAAATCCTATTTATGATATAGAAGATCTTGAACTTCACTCTACTAAAGAAATAGTAAACAGAATAATCAATATTTCAGGGGAAAAACTGATTGAACCAAAGATAGAAAATGTGAGTAAGGATGAAAAATTTAATATAATTCCTAGCGTCGAAAATTCAATTAGGGATTTAGGTTGGAAGCCTGTGCACAGTATTGATAGTGGGCTAACGCAGACACTTGAATGGTATAGAAATTATTTTTTGGATAATTAATAAAAAGAGATTATGGTAAATAGAATTTGATTAATGCAATAAATAATATCCTTTATAATACTAGAAAGTACCTGCTTTTTATATTATTTCTTGCTGTTGTTATTCGGGTATTTATTGTTCAAAGATATTACTTCATAGGTTCAGATGACGCATCGTATTTAGGTATTGCAATAAATCTATTGAAAACTGGTACGTTTACTAATCTAAGTGGTAATTGGCCAATGTATCCACCTCTTTATTCAATGTTTTCTGCAGCAATTTATTATATATTTGGTTTTATTGTTGATTTACCTAGTAAGCTAAATTTTGTTTTTTTTACAAGTTTTTTAATATTACCTGTTTATTATTTTACACGTGAATTATATGGGAAAAAAGAGGCTATAATAGCTTCTTTTTTAATTGCTTTTTTCCCAACATTTATCTTTTGTCAGCAAGCCTTGTGGTCTTCTTCTGAACATATAGAGGTGTTTTTTGTTTGGATGGGAATATATTTATTTTGGATGGGATTAAATAAAAAAGGGCAAACTGATCAAATTGGAATTATAGAATTAGGTCTCAGTTCAGCATGTTTTGCATTGGCCTATTTATCTAAGCCAGAAGGACTTCTATTTCTCCCTGTAGCGATAATATTACTAATTATAAATTCAATTCTAAAAGGAAACTGCAGATTAATTTTTATTTTAAAATATATCTTTTTGATGGTGGTTTGTTTTGTTATTGTAGTAAGTCCATATTGGATTATACAGTACAATAATACGGGAAATTTTTCGATCAGTGGTAAGGGTCTTTCGGCACTAGCATATGGATTTATCATTAATCAAGGTGGTGATATTGAAAGAGAGATCTATGATGGTACTAGAATCTTATTGGAAAATGAAATAGATAAAATGGGATTATTTAACTATGTATTAAATAACAAGTTTTTATTTTTGAAACACATGGTTAAAAATGCAGAGAGAGAATTCAGAAT
>CEUZ01231926.1_pt1 | contig 14102 bp, 13 predicted proteins | sample 361511 | NCBI WGS metagenome assembly CEUZ01 (sample SAMEA2622822, study PRJEB7988) | marine metagenome | biome: marine biome (ENVO:00000447); feature: surface water layer (ENVO:00002042); material: "saline water (ENVO:00002010), including plankton (ENVO:xxxxxxxx)" | depth 5 m
GACATTTTTTCATTTAGCTAAATCCACAACTAGTTCAGAAAAAACATCCTTAACAAGCCTTAACATATTTATTATTTTTTTATTGTTGTCATTTATACCTGAAGGAAGAAATTTTATTTTTCCATCTAGTCTAATAAGTCTAGATATTATTTATATTTGGATATTTTTATTTGCTTTAATATGGTTGCTACCATCTATATTACTTACTTATTTTAGTGTAGAAGTTTTAGATCCAGGAAGGATAAATATTTTGTTAGCATTTGAAGTAGTAGTCGGTTTTTTGTCTGCAGCAATATTAACCAATGAAATTATAGGTTATAGAGAATTGTTAGGAGGATTATTTGTTATTTCAGCATGTTTTGTTGATGTTTTTTTTATAAAATTTAATCTAAAAAAATAATTATCTTAATTTTTTATGCTCTCTATAAACAATGTAAACTCCACTAATGGATATCAATAATATTCCTATGTAAATGGAAGCATCAGGAATTTCATTGTAAAAAATATATCCTAATAAAGTAACAAAAATAAAAGAACTATATTCAAAAGGCGTAATAATCACGACCTCAGCATTTTTAGCAGCTAAAGATGCAAAATAATGTCCAAATGAACCCACTATTCCAAGAGAAATTAAAGGAATAAGTTCTAAATTAGATGGAATTAAAAAACTATCAGAAATAAAAAAAAATGATGTAATCAATAATGCAAATGAATAATAAAATATAATTGATACACTCGTTTCAGTTGACATTAAGTATCTGGTTGAAAGATATGTAAGTGCTGCAAAAAAACCAGATCCTAAAGAAATTAAAGAATATAAATTAAATAAATCAGTTCCAGGTTTAAGTATTACCAAAACACCTAAAAATCCAATTATAATTGCAAATATTCTATGAAAGCCTATTTTTTCACCTAAGATTGGAACTGCAAGAATTGAAGCAATAATAGGGGCAGAATGAAATAAAGCTTGATTTTCGGCTAAGAGTAATAATTTAATCCCAAAAAAAAATAAAACTACGCAAGCTACTGCAGAGAAAGCTCTAAATAAATGACCTATAGGTTTTTTGGTTTTTATAGAATTGATTCCAAATATTAATACTAAACCTATAGATATAATTGCCCCACTAATAGCTCTAAAAAATACTATTTCCCAAATTGGAAATTTATAACTTAACCCTTTAACTATAATATCATTTATGCCTAGCGTGAAAACACTGGCAATCATAAATGTAATTCCTAAAAAAATATTGCTTTGTTTCATTTTTTTGATTTATAGATTAATTGTGATAATCAATATTTAAATTATATCTTTTATATACATATATGGCTAGTTTAGTATCTATTAAGAATATTAAAAAAAATCAAAAATCTCTAATAATTGAATGGAATGATGGGAAAAAAAGTAAATTTAATTATATGTGGTTAAGAGATAATTGCCCATATGGTATGCATCCAACTGCCAGACAAAGAATTTTTAATTTTTTAGACGTTTCAGAAAATATTTATCCAAAAAACTATTCTATAATAAAGAATAGAAAATTAGAAATAATCTGGAGTGAAGGCAACCATAAAAGTCATTATGAATTATATTGGCTAAGAAAAAATTGTTATACAATTAATAATAAAAAAACTTATAAATCTCCTTATGTTTTTTGGAATAAAAATCTTAATAAGAAATTAAATAAAGTAATAATAGAATATGATGAAATAATTTCGAGCAATAAAGGTTTAGCTAAGTGGCTTACGCAACTTCATGTTTATGGATTTTCAATTGTTAAAAATGCTCCAACTAAAAAAAAATCTGCATTAAAAATTTTAAATCAAATTAGTCATATTAGAGAAACTTTTTTTGGTACTCCTTTTGAAGTAATAAATATTCCAAATCCAAATAACACTGCTTATACTGCAGAAGGATTACGCAACCATACCGATCTTCCATATTACGAATATGCACCTGGATATCAATTTTTACACTGTTTAGTTAATAACGCTAAAGGGGGATTGTCTTTAGTGGTAGATGGATTTAGCGTTGCTAATTACCTAAAAGAAAAGGAGCCTAATATATTTAAAACTTTGACTAATACTTATGTAAAATTTAAGGATAATGATTATACCCAAAAAACAATTCGTATTTTCCATTCTCCATTAATAACTCTAAATAAAGATAAAGATTTTAATGATATAAGATTTAGTATTGCGACAATGGGGGCTATAGACGCCAAACCAAATGAAATTGATAAATTTTATAAAGCATATAGAAGGTTTGCCAGCTTACTTCATCATGATAAATTTACAGTTAAATTTAAATTAAAAGCCGGAGATATTTTTTCATTTAATAATCGACGCATACTTCATGGTAGAACAAAATTTGATCCAAATTCAGGTCATAGACACTTACAGGGATACTACATGGATAGAGATGATATCTTAGGAAGATTGAATTATTTGAAAAAGATAAAAGTATAAAATTATTACTATTATTTCCAACCACAAATTGTTTTTACTTCAAGATATTCCTCTATTCCCCATTTTCCACCTTCACGACCATTGCCAGATTGTCTATATCCACCAAAAGGGGTTCCTGGATCAGAGCTCTTCCCATTAATGTACACTCCGCCTGATCTAAATTTCTTTGCGACACGTCTAGCTTTCTCTTTATCTTGTGTTTGAACATAATTACCCAATCCATAAGAAGTGTCGTTAGTAATTGAAATAGCTTCTTCTTCATTTTCAAAAGGAATAATAGATAAAACCGGCCCAAATATCTCTTCTCTTGCTATTCTCATTTCATTTGATACATTTGTAAAAATAGTTGGCCGAATAAAATAACCTTTTTTTAATCCTTCAGGTCTATTTGGACCTCCAGCAATTAAAGTTGCACCTTGTTCAATTCCGCTTTCTATTAAATCTTGAATTTTATCAAATTGAGTTTTGGAAACAACTGGTCCTATATGATCACCTTTTTTTTGAGCAATATCAACTTTAATATTATTTGCCTCATCTTTTGCTTCTTTAACAGCTCTTTCATAGATTGATTTTTCTACAAGCATACGAGTTGGGGCATCACATGATTGCCCAGAATTACTCATAATATTTCGGATGCCTTCTCTTACTGCATTAGGATGAGAATCTGCAAAAACGATATTTCCTCCTTTTCCGCCAAGCTCCAGACAAACTCTCTTAATGGTTTCTGCGGAATTTTTTGTTATAAGTCTACCTGCTCTAGTTGATCCTGTAAAAGAAACCATGTCAATATCAGGATGTCCTGAAATTTGTGTTCCCACTCCAACTCCATCACCATTTACCAAATTAAATACTCCTTTTGGAAAGCCTGCTTGATGAATCATTTCAGCAAATAACATTCCTGAAAGAGGTGCTATCTCTGAAGGCTTTAAAATCATAGTACATCCAGAACCTAAGGCAGGTATAACTTTTAATGTAATTTGATTAATAGGCCAATTCCATGGGGTTATTAGACCACAAACTCCAATAGGTTCGTATGCAATATAATTATCTGATTCTTCTTCAAAATTATTTTCGAACTCAAAATTCTTTAATCTTTTTATAAAATCTTTTATGTGTGAGGCTCCTGATGATGTTTGAGCTGAACTAGCCCAATCAATTGGCGCGCCCATTTCAGTAGATATTGATTCAGACATTTCATTCCATCTTGACTTATAGATTTCATATAAATTTTGAATTAAAGCAATTTTTTCATTTTTTGAAGTAATACTCCATTTAGGAAAAGCTTGTTTAGCAGCATTAACGGCAGCATTTGTATCATCACTACTACCTAAAGAAATAGTTGCACATACTTCTTCATTAGAAGGATTTATAACTTCAAAATCATTTTTCTTGGATGGAGGGACCCATTTTCCATTAATATAAAAATTTCTTTTATCTAACATATAAAGTTATTGTTTATATATTGATTTTTTCTTATCTAAAAGCCTTAAAAGAGCCGGCCATTCATGCTTTCCCAATTTAAATCTAGGATCATCGTATTGACCCGCTGCATATTCCATTATGTTATTTGAAGGTATTTTAGCATCCATATTTGTAGACATAACATCAATTTGATTTTTGCAAGCACGGTCTAAATAATACATTAAAATAAAAGCTTCGCTTATAGTCTCACCGCAAGTAAGAAGTCCATGATTTCTTAAAATTAATACTTTGTTATTTCCTAAACTTTTTGATAGTCTCTGACATTCGTTTTGGTCAGTCGACATACCTTCCCATTCATGGTAGCTGACTCTATTATAAAATATAGCCGCATCTTGTATCATTGGTATTAGTCCTTCTTTTAAACTAGAAATCGCCAATCCTGCTCTTGAGTGAGTGTGCATAATGCATTTTATATCTTTTCTCGCTTGGTGTATTGCTCCATGGATTACAAAACCTGTATGATTTATTGAGCTTTTGCTATTGCTTATTACCTGTCCATTAGAGTTTATTTCTAAAAGATTTGAAGCTGTAATTTCATCATATCTAAAACCAAAGGGGTTAATCAAAAATGTTTCTTTTGTTGAAGATGTTTTAGTAGTGATATGATTCCAAACAATATCACTCATATCAAAATGATCAGCTAAATGATAAGCTGCTGCTAAATTGACTCTATTTTCCCATTCTTCATCACTATATTTATTTTGTTTTTTTTTCATAATTGTTTACAATTAATATATTTATTTATAACCTAATTTAATACAAATTATAATTAGAGGAGTTTTTTTGTCCATTACTAATATTACACTTGATATTGATTTTGTAAGATCGCAATTTCCAGCATTTGAAGATCCAATGAGCTCTAAATGGTCTTTTTTTGAAAATGCAGGAGGAAGTTATGTTCCAAAAAACGTCATAGATCATTTGAACTTCTTTATGACATCTACAAAAGTGCAACCTTATGCAGAATATGACACTTCAAAACTTGCAGGAAATAATATGGATAAAGCAACAAAATTATTTGCAGAAATGATAAATGCTGAAGAAAATGAAATTATTATAGGAGCTTCAACTACTATGAATATGTATGTTTTATCTAATGCAATAAAAAAATTATTAAAAACTGGAGATGAAATTATAGTAACTAATCAAGATCATGAAGCAAACATAGGAGCTTGGAGAAAATTACAAGAAGAAGGAATGACTGTAAAAGAATGGAAAATTAATAAAGATTCTGCTGAACTAGAAATAGAAAATCTTGTTTCTCTTCTATCTAAAAAAACCAAAATAATAGCAGTGACTCATTGCTCAAATATAGTAGGTTCAGTTAATGATTTAAAAAAAATATCAAAATTAGCACATGACCATGGGGCTTTTATAATAGGAGATGGAGTTTCATATGCACCTCATGGCTTGCCTGATGTGAAAGAACTTGATGTAGATTTTTATACTTTTAGTCTCTATAAAACTTTTGGACCACATTTAGGTCTTCTTTATGGGAAAAAAGAAATTTTAAATAAGTTGCCAAATCAAAATCACGAATTTTTAGAAGGTAACATTCCTTACACAATAAATCCTGGAGGGCCCAATCATGAAGAATTATCTTCTTTATTAGGCATTTCAGAATATTTTGATAACCTCTATGATCATCATTTTGATGATAAAAATATTTCAAAATTAAATAAAACTAAAAAAGTAAATAATTTAATAAGCAAACATGAAGAAAAAATTGCTAATAAATTATTAGAATACATTAATTCTGAAGATAAAATAAAATTAATTGGTAAAAATAAGATAAATAATAAAAATAGAGCTCCTACAATTTCATTTACTGTAAAAGATAGAACTTCTAAAGAAATTAGTGATTTATTAGTTTCTAATGGAATTGCCTTAAGAAATGATAATTTTTATGCTTGGAGATGTTTGAAGGCCTTAGGTATCGATACAGAGGATGGAGTTATTAGAGCTAGTATGGTTCATTACAATAATGAAAATGATGTTGAAAAGTTGATTAATGCTTTAAAAAAAATAGTATAATAAAAATATTTAGTAAGTTTTTTCTTCTTTTATTTCTTCTAAATTTTTCATCTGCCTAACTATTGATTCTGCGTAAGTAGTCATAGCTCTGTAATCAGAAGATATAGTTATAAATTTGTAGCCTAAATCAACCATCTCCTTTGCATATTTAACTGAACCGTTGTGGATACCTGCTATAATATTATATTTTTTTGCTTTTTCTGCTATTAATTTAATATTGGAATAAACGGGATCTTCTTTAACATCGAATTTAGGCTTTAAACCGTAAGAAGAACTCATATCAGCGGGCCCTATGTATACTCCAGATAGATTGGGTACTTGCATGATACTATCTAAATTTTCGATAGCTTGTTTTGTTTCTATCATTGCAAAAGTCAAGACATTGTCATTCGCTCTAGAGTGATAATCTGGCCCATAGTGTAACAAAGATCTCATAGGCCCAAAACTTCTTTGACCAGATGGGGGATAGTAACAATAAGAGATAAACTTTTCACATTCTTCTTTTGTATTAATCATTGGTGAGATAATGCCAGTAACACCTAAATCTAGCATTTTCATAATTATTCCAGGTTCGTTCCAAGGAACTCTAGTTAATATAGTAATATTAGCGTTTGAAACTGCCTGAACCATAGATATTGCTGAAGAATAATCAATTTGACCATGTTGCATATCTAAAGTTATACTATCCCAATCCAATTTAGCCATTGCTTCCGCAGTAAAGCTATTTGGAATCGAAAGCCACCCATTTATAACAGCATTATTTTTTTTCCAGATATTAAAAATTTTATTGTTCAAAGTATCTCATCTATATTAGAATTAAATGTTTTTGTTAAGCATTATTGGCAACATAGTATATTTATTTAAATCCTTCGAATATAAGCAAAACTGGAAACCAGATAAATTAACATAAATACTACATATCCAATTAAAGACTCAAGAGGTCCAAGAGTAAAATAAATAATTCCACCGATTATGTTTAGAGTTACAGAGGTTGATAAAATAATCAATAGTACTCTTCGTGGAGAAATTTTTTTATCTAATAATAAATGATGTATATGTCTTCTATCAGGCTTGAATGGATTTATTTTTCTATAGAGTCTCCTTATTACTACTGTAACTAAATCGAAAATTGGCAAAGAAACACACCAAGCTGCTAATACTGGATGAAAATTTCTATGTTCAGGATGGGTAAAATAAATTAATAAAAACCCAAGAATAAATCCTAGGGTAGTACTTCCAGAATCTCCTAAAAATATTTTCTTTAAAAATAAAATTTCAAGATTAAAAAAAATGAAAACTAATAAAGATATTGATAAAAAAATAATTATAGAAATATTATTTAAATTACCTTCAAAATAAGAATATCCAAAAATTGAAAATAAAGATATTACAATTATACCTGAAGCCAAACCATCAATCCCATCAATAAAATTGATGCCATTTGTAAGTGCAAGTATAGCCAATGTAGTCATTAGGAATTTTAGGATACCCAAATTAAAAGCATCAAAATAGTAGTATCCTCCTAGGTCAACAATGCTTAATCCTCCATTAATTACGATTAAAATAGTAATTATTTGAGCTGAAAGTCGGATAGTTACACCAATTTGTTTTGAATCATCAATTAATCCCAATAGTAAAATTAATCCTGAAGAAAATAATATTAATTTTATTTCATATGTATATTCATGAAAAAATGCAGTTATTAAAATAGAAAGATAAATACATAAACCTCCAATGAGAGGAATCTCTCCCGAATGAAGTTTTCTATGATCGGGTAAATCAATTAAATTTAGCTTTTTAGAAAAAAATGATAAAAAATATACTAAAAAAACATTAGAAATAATTATTAAAATATAAATGTACACAACTATTTTATTTCTTAAACATATTTTTTAAATCATATAAATAATAATTTTTTTTACAAAAATTTAATATTTTGTTTAAACCCATTTTTGAAAATTTACTATGGGCTACAGCTACTATAACACCATCATAATAACGAGTTCTAGGGTATGAAACTAATTTAATCTTATGTTTATTGAATATATATTTATTATCAATAACTGGATCATAGATATGAACATTTGATTTTAAATTTACTAACTTATGGTATATTTCAAAAACCTTAGAATTTCTTGTATCTGAACAATTTTCCTTAAAACTAAGTCCTAAAATCAGTATATTAGATTTTAAAATATTAATTTTTCTTTTTTTTAAATTTTTTAAAAATTTATTTACAAAAAAATTGCTCATACTATCATTGACCGATCTACCTGATAAAATTACCTTTGGAAAATATCTATATTGTTTTGAAATATAAGTTAAGTAATGAGGATCAACTCCAATGCAATGACCTCCTACTAATCCTGGCTTAAATGGTAAAAAATTCCATTTACTTTCTGCTGCTTTTAAAATCTTATTTATATCAAGATTCATTTTTTCAAAAATGATTGATAATTCATTTACAAAAGCAATGTTTAAATCTCTTTGAGAATTTTCAATAACTTTTGCAGCCTCTGCAATTTTAATACTTTCTACTTTCAAAGTACCAGCTTTAATTATTGTTTTGTATAAATCATCAATTTTTTTTGCTATTCTGCTATTACACCCAGAAGTAATTTTTACAACATTCTCTAATGTATTTTTTTGATCACCAGGATTAATTCTTTCTGGTGAGTATCCGCAAAAAAATTCTTTATTGAAAACTAAATTTGAATTTTTTTGAATTATTTTAACACAAAAATTTTCAGTAACTCCAGGATATACAGTTGATTCAAAAATTATTATATCATTTTTTTTTAAAATTTTTGCAACTAATTCACATGATTTTTTTAAATAACTTAAATTTGGTTTTTTATTTTTAAAAATTGGAGTTGGAACAGTAATAATATAAATTTTACATTCCTTTAATTGATTTATGTCATCAGTAAAAAAAATTTTATTTGATTTTTTTATTTCTTTTTTTGAAAATTCTTTATTAAAATCAATGCCTTTACTTAAATCTTTTACTCTTTTTGAGTTAACATCATAACCATAAACAAAATTTTTTTTTGAAAAGGCTAATGCTAGTGGTAAACCTATATAACCTAATCCTAATATACCAATAGAGTGCATTTATTAACAAAGCTAAGATTTAAAAATATGTCTTATATATTTATCTATAATAATTTTTTGATCAAATCTATCTAATATTATTTTTCTTGCATTTTTTCCCATAAGTATTCTCTTATCAGAACTAGTTTTCAAAAATAATTCAATCTTATCTATTAAATCTTCAGTATTTTTGCTGTGACAGAGATAACCAGTAATATTATTAATAACAATTTCACGACAACCTGGTACATCAGTTGCGATTATTGGCCTACCCATGGACGAAGCCTCTAAAAGTGATTTTGGCATCCCTTCCCGATAAGAAGGTAGGATCACACAGTCACTTTCTATAATTTTGTCTCTTATATCTTCGTTATGACCTAAAAAAGTAATTATTTGATTTTTTTCCCACTTATGTATTTCGGATAACGATATATACGAAGGATTATTTTGATCCAAATCACCTACAAGATAAAGTTTGATTTTATGATTTCTTTTTTTAAGATAATCAAAAGCTTGTATTAATTCAAGGACACCTTTATCTTTTATTATTCTACCAATAAATAAAAAATTAGTTATTTGATTTTTGTTGTAATTTTCATTGTAGTAAAAATAATCTGTATCAACTCCAGATCCAGGAATGATATCTCTTTCTTGATTATTTAAAATATTATATTTTTTAAATAATTTCATATCATCTCTATTTTGAAAAATTAACAGATCAGATTTTTTTAAACTATAAATATAAAATTTAATTATTAAAAACTTTAAATAAGAATTTTTAAGAAATGATGATCCTAATCCAGTAATAGTATTATAAATTTTTATTTTATATAATCTTGCTGCTAATGATGCATATATGTTAGGCTTGATAGTATAACTTAAAATTAAATCAGGATTAATGCTTTTAATTTTTACCAAAAAATTAAAAAAAAGCATTATATTGCTAAATAAACCAATAGTAGATCTATCTATATTAATTTCAGAAAATTTACATCCAATCTTAATTAACTCATCAGTATATTGATCTCTACTAGATAAAATAATAATTTCAATATTTCTAGATAACAATTCTTTAATAAGACTTATTCTAAAATTATAAATATTCCATGATGTATTTGATGATATAAGTATTTTTTTCATTGGCTAAGTTACTTACTTATGAAAAAAATAATTCATATATGGTATCCATGAAGAAGAATTTACAGCAAAATTTAACCATACAGATAAAACCAAGAAATAATATATTACGACTAAAAAATTAATCACCATAATTTTTTTTGTACCGTCAAAAATGTAGCATAATCTTGATAAAACATAAACCTGAAGAATCGATGTATATAAATTCATTCTATCAACAACTACAGATAGTGAGGAAAACAAAAAATATATGAAAATTAAGAGTGAGAAAAAAACAAATATTCTTTTTTCAATTATATTATTTGTTATTTTATTTCTGTAAATTAACATTATTAAAGCAGGAATAAGATTTAAAAATAATCTATAATACACGCCATAAGAAACTAATCCGGTGCCAGATTCATTATTTTCAAATCTGTTAATTACATAAGTAATAAATAATAATTTTAAGTCAGTATAGACAAAAGATATAGTTATAAGTAAAAAAAATAAAAAAATTAAAATTTTTTTGAAATCAAATTTATCAATTGATAATAAATAAATTGGTAAAAAAATAACTATTGATTTATGAAATAAAACTGCCAAAAACATATAAGCAAGATATAAGAAATTATTTTTTTTTATTAAAGAAATTAAAGCAAATAAAAGAAAGGCAAAAGCTACTCCTTGTCTTGTAAAACCCATACCTAAAACAATAATTATTACAGGAAAGGAAACTAAGATAGCTAACCACTTATTTGGCTGAAGAAAACAGAAGTAAGAAAGTGCAGTAATAAAAATTATACTAGAAATTATATTTGACCCATATATTCCAAACCCTAAATTATAAGATACCCAAGTTAATAATTCGTAACCATAATCAGATCTAATATTTAAATTTAATGGATTAAATCCTTCAGTATGTTCTATTATACCGTGCGTATAAGTTTCCCAGTCACCTCCTACTTGATACCTAAATCCAATAATAAAAATGTATGATACAATTAGCAAAAACCATAACAAATGGTCTAAATTTTTTTTATACTGTAAATGTGTAAAAACACCTACAATTGGTAATGAAAAAAAAAAATAATAACTAAACATCCAAAATTACAAATCTTTTAGAATTCTCTTTAGATGATCTCCATAGGAGTTTTCTGGCGAAATCGAAACTAATTCAGCAAACTTTGTTTTGCTTATCCAATTATTTTTTACAGCAATTTCTTCAGGGCAGCCGATTTGAATATTCTGTCTTTCCTGAATAGTTTGGACATATAGAGAAGCTTGCAATAATGAATTGGAAGTACCTGCATCAAGCCAAACCATACCTGGCTTCAATATATTGGGCTTTAATTTTTTATTTTCTAAATAATATGAATTAATATCAGTAATTTCTAATTCATTTCTTTTTGAAGGTTTAATCATTTTTACAACCTCTTTAACAGAGTTATCATAAAAATATAAACCCGTAACTACTAAATTGGATTTAGGTTTTTTAGGCTTTTCAATTATAGAAATAATTTGATTATTAATGATTTCAACTACTCCGTATCTTTCTGGATCTGGTACGTTATATATAAAAATTTCAGCACCATCAATTGAGGGTTTTTTTAAAAAAAAATTCTTAAATTCCAAACCGTAAAATATATTATCACCTAAAACTAATGCGACATCCTCATCTTTAATAAAATTTGAACCAATTATAAAGGCTTCTGCTATGCCTCTTGGTTGATTTTGTATTTCATAAATAATTTCTATTCCCCATTGATTACCATCTCCTAATAATTTCCGAAAACTTTCTAAATCATTTTTTGTGCAAATACACAGAATTTCTCTTATACCAGCTTCCATTAAAGTGCTTAAAGGATAATATATCATCGGTTTATCAAAAACAGGCAATAATTGTTTTGTTATTGGAATAGTTATTGGATTTAATCTAGTTCCCGCTCCACCTGCTAATATTATGCCTTTCATATATCTTTCTTTAATTTGTAAATTTTATATTTAAAATTTTTTCAAGTGATTCATCCCATCTTTCAATATTTAAATTATATGCTTCAGATAATTTAGAATTATTTAAAGCCGAAAATAAAGGTCTTATCGATTTTTTACTATAATTTCTAGATAAAATTGGTTGAATCAAAGGTATTTTATGATTTTTCAACTTCATGTAATTAAAAATAAAATTAGCAAAATCATAAAATGAAATTATGTTACCATTTTGCGAAAAATGATAAATATTAGATATTAGACCTTCATTGTTATCTTTCAATTTTTCAATAATAGCCCATAAATTTCTTGATAATTCTAAAGTTGAAGTAGGTACACCTTTCTGATCCATAATGATTTTTAACTCTGAATTTGTTTTAGATAAATTAATCATTTTATTTAGAAAATTTTCAGTATTATGATGACTGTAAAGCCAACCAATTCTTATAATTAAATATTTACATTTAGATTTAATAACTTCATTTTCACCTGCAAGTTTTGATTTGGCATACTGTGAAAGAGGATTTGGTAAGTCAGTTTCATCATAAGGGGAATTTTTAAAACCATCAAATACGTAATCAGTTGAAAAGTGGATTAATAAACAATTGTTAAGATAGCAATTTAAAGCTAAATTCTTAACTCCATAACAATTTACTTCATAAGCTTTTTTAAAGTCTTCTTCCGCTTTATCTACATTGGTATACGCTGCTGTATTAATTAAAATTTTAGGATTATATTTATTGAAGTAAAATTTTATTTTTTCACTATTTGTTATGTCAAATTCATTTTTATTTAAAGCAATTATATTATATTTTTTGTTATTTAGTGCTGGAATGCTTTTACCTAATTGACCATCTGAACCGCTTAAAATAATATTCATAAAAAATTATTTTTTTATTAACCATTTTTCATTTTCTAAATACCAATTTACAGTTTGACGTAAACCATTAGAAAATTTAATTTGACACCTAAAATTTAACTTATTTTCGATTTTTTTTGAATTAATCGAATATCTAAAATCATGCCCTAATCTATCCTTAACAAAAGATATTAATTTTTTACTTGGAACTTTTCGCATTTTTATTTCATCAAAAATTTTGCAAATATGTTTAACTAAATCTAGATTACTGATTTCATTATTATCGCCAATATTATATGTTTCTCCTATCTTGCCCTTATTTGATATTTTTATTAATGCATCAGTATGATCTTCAACATGAATCCAATCTCTAATATTTTTACCACTTCCATAAATAGGAATTTTTTTATTCTGAAGTATTTTTGAAATAACAACAGGTATAAGTTTTTCAGGAAATTGCCAAGGTCCATAATTATTTGAGCAATTTGTTGTTATCACAGGAATTTTATAGGTTTTAAACCAAGCTCTACAAATTAAATCAGATGAAGCCTTTGATGCAGAATAAGGTGAATTTGGTAGGAATTTATTTGTTTCCTTAAAAGCTCTCTCTTTAAAATTTAATGATCCATATACTTCATCAGTAGAGACATGAATAATCTTAAAATTTTTAGTAAATTTTTTATTTTTTGATAAAAATATTTTAGAACTTTCTAATAAATTATAGGTTCCTATAATATTAGATGTAAGAAAACTATCTGGATTAGTTATAGATCTATCAACATGACTTTCAGCTGCTAAATGAAAAATTCTATTTGGTTTAAATTCTAAAATAATTTCTAATAATTTTTTTTTATTTCTTATATCTGTTTTTTTAAAATGATAATTTTTATTAATTTTTATTTTATTAAGAGATTCAGGCATTGATACTTTATTAAGAGAATCAATATTTAAAACTAAATTTTTTTTGTTAGTTATAAGTTTTTTAATTAAAGTAGAGCCTATAAAACCACACCCACCGGTTACGATGATTCTCATAAAATAATAAAATTAAAATGGTGATTTA
>CEUZ01270145.1_pt1 | contig 14097 bp, 17 predicted proteins | sample 361511 | NCBI WGS metagenome assembly CEUZ01 (sample SAMEA2622822, study PRJEB7988) | marine metagenome | biome: marine biome (ENVO:00000447); feature: surface water layer (ENVO:00002042); material: "saline water (ENVO:00002010), including plankton (ENVO:xxxxxxxx)" | depth 5 m
TTTTCACAGCCTCCCCTATGGCGATACCAGTATCTTCGGTGGTGTGATGTAAGTCTATATGTGTATCTCCTTTTGCACTAACTTTCATATCAATCAAAGAATGTTTAGAAAGTTGTTCCAACATGTGATCAAGAAAACCTATTTTGGTCTTAATTTGGTATTTTCCCTTTCCGTCTAAATTTAATTCAACGGAAATGTTAGTCTCTTTAGTTTTTCTTAAAATCTTAGCTTTTCTGCTCATAATTTACTTAAAGATATATAATTAAATTTATCATTTGGCAATAAATGTACACCAGGCCTTGAAGATTTAAATTAAATCTCCACATAGAGTAATATGAATACAAACCAGAATTGGCATGGTACCACTATTGTCCTTATAAGAAAGGATAAGCAAACTATTGTTGCTGGAGACGGGCAAGTAAGCTTAGGAAATACGGTCTTAAAAAGTAAAGCAAAAAAAGTTAGAAAGATTGAGAAAAGAAATGTGATTGCTGGTTTCGCCGGTTCAACAGCTGATGCCTTAACTCTTTTCGAAAGGTTAGAGGCAAAACTAGAAAAACACGCAGGTAATTTAACAAGGGCAGCTGTAGAATTGGCTAAAGATTGGAGAACTGACAAATATTTAAGAAGACTAGAAGCCTTAATGGCGGTCGCCGATAAAGAAAAAAGCTTCATCATATCGGGTACTGGGGATGTTTTAGAACCAGAAGATGGAATTATTGGAATAGGTTCTGGCGGTAATTATGCTCTTGCTGCAGCAAAGGTTTTAATACAAACAGATATGTCTGCAGAAGAAATTGCAAAAAAATCTTTACAAGTTGCTTCAGAAATTTGTGTTTTCACAAATAACAATATCACAATGGAAAAAATTTAAATTATGGTTCAAAAAGTTTCAAATCTTAAAATTGTTAAAGATAGTAAGAAAAAAACTTCTACGAAAGTAAGCGCCTTGTCACCTAGAGAAATCGTATCCGAGTTAGATAGGTATGTTATCGGACAGAAACAGGCTAAAAGAGCTGTTGCTGTTGCTTTAAGAAATAGATGGAGAAGGCAGGCACTTTCAGATGAAATGAAAGAAGAAGTTTTGCCAAAAAATATATTAATGATTGGTCCAACCGGGGTTGGTAAAACAGAAATATCTAGAAGATTATCAAAATTAGCACAGGCACCTTTTATAAAAGTTGAAGCCACAAGATTTACAGAAGTAGGTTACGTTGGAAGAGATGTAGAGCAAATAATTAGAGATTTAATTGAAATAGCAATTGCTATGGAGAGAGAAAAAAAGAGAAAAGAAGTTAATGCCAAGGCTCAACTAGCAGCTGAAGAAAAAGTTTTAGATGCATTGGTTGGAAAAAAAGCAAGTTTAGCAACTAGAGAAAGTTTTAGAAAAAGATTACGTTCGGGAGATTTAGACACAAATGAAATAGAAATTGAAGTCAATGAACCGCATTCGGGAATGCCGAGTTTTGAAATTCCTGGTATGCCTGGCGCCAATGTTGGAATGATTAACATTGGAGAAATGTTGGGTAAATCAGTAAACCAGAAGGGGAAGAAAAAGAAAATGAGTGTTAAAGAATCTCATGAAATTTTAGTATCTCAAGAATCTGATAAAATGATTGAACAAGATAAGATCATCAAAGAAGCTAAAGATTCAACAGAAAATAATGGAATAGTATTTTTAGATGAAATTGACAAAGTTTCTGCGAGAGGAGACAGAGTTGGCGGGGACGTGTCTAGAGAAGGGGTACAGAGAGATTTGTTGCCTTTAATTGAGGGAACTACTGTAAATACAAAATACGGTCCAGTAAAAACTGACCATATTTTATTTATTGCTTCGGGAGCATTTCAACTTGCTAAACCATCCGATCTTCTTCCTGAGCTTCAAGGACGTTTGCCTATACGAGTTGAGCTAAATGCATTAAATGAAAATGATTTTAAAAGAATCCTAAAAGAACCTGATAATAGTTTAATAAAACAATATAAAGCTTTACTTAAAACTGAGGGTGTAGAATTAGACTTTAAAGAAGACGGTATTGATATGTTGGCCAAACTTTCAACTGAGGTTAACTCTACCGTTGAAAATATTGGTGCTAGAAGATTACATACTATTATAGAAAAAGTTTTAGACGAAGTGAGCTTTACAGCAACAGACAAAGCCGGTCAAAAAATTATTATTGATAAAGAATATGTAGTTAATAACCTAGGTGATTTAGTGAAAGACACAGATTTATCAAAATTTATCCTGTAATTTTTTTAATTTAATAATCAATGCTCCTTCACCACCTACGTTTCTATCTGCCTCTTGAATTTTAAGTATTTTTGAAGTCAAATCTTCATTATTATTAATAAAATCAGGTATGGTATTTTTTAATTTATTATATCCCTTTGAAAGATAAACATTGTCATCTATTTTTGAGTGATTGCCTTTTCCTGTAATAAACAAAATTTCTGAAAAACCTTCTTGGTAACATTTTGTTATAATTTCATAAACCTTAGCATTTGCATCATTAATGGTATACCCATGAAAATCAAATTTAAATTGTTTCCATTTTTTCTGTTTGGGATTTTCTATTTCTTTGTCAAAAATACTTGATGGATTGTCTAGGAATTTTTTCCAATCTTTTTTATCTTGTCCTGATAATTTGTCTTTTTTGCTCAATTAGTTTTAATTTCAGCAAGATACCAGTTAGGATTTGAACTTGAAATCTTACGGGTAAATTTCCAACGATCAATAACGGTTTTAATTTTATTTGGGTCACCTTCAATAACATTATCATTTTTATCTTTTTTTACAGAAATAATTTCACTAACAAATTTAACTGTAAAAAAAAGAGCTTCTGCAGTTTTTTCAAATTTTTCAATAACTGAAGATTTAATCCCGATAAAAGTTAATTCTGACTTTATATTTTTTGATCTTCTTTCTTCAATAGCAGAATTAAAATTATCTTGCATTTCTTTAGTTAACAAATCTTTTAAATTTTTTTTATCACCTTTGGCAAAAGAATTAATAATTGCTTCGTAGGCTATTTCGGCTCCTTTTAAAAAATCTTTTTTTTGTTCTATATCAAATTCAGTTTGAGATTTTTTTGTTTTTGATTTTAACTCTTCTTTAAATTGTTCAAATTTTTTCTCTGAAAAATTATTATAAACTTTATCTTCATGTCCCGTTCTTCTTCCGAGAATATTTCTTAACCTTAAAATTATAAACCCCGCAATCATTGCGAGCAAAATAAGATCTATATAACCAAAATTATTACTCATTGTTTGATAAATTAACATTAATAATATAATTTACAAAGCGACAAATGAACAGTCTATTATTTCTCTTGATAGCAATACCCGGTATAGAAATATTCGTTATGATCAAGATTGGAGAGAGTATTGGGGCACTCAACACTGTAGTTTTAATTTTTTTAACAGCTATTATAGGGATTTATTATGCCAAAATTGAAGGTCTAAATACTTTAAGATCTGGCATTTACAATTTATATAAAAACAAAATCCCTATTTTTGAAATAATTTCTGGTGCCTCTATAGCTATAGCTGCTCTTTTTCTCATAATTCCAGGTTTTGTTACTGACGCCATAGGTTTTCTGTTATTAATTCCTTTCACAAGAAAAATAATAATAAATTCTTTTTTAAAAAAACAAAAAATAGTAAAAGAAAATAAAGAAAATTTTATAGATGGTGAAGTTTTAGAAGAAAAAAAAGAAGAAGAAAAAAACAAAAATGAATTATAAAATTGTATCAAAATATATAAAGGATTTGTCTTTTAAAATTCCAGGTGCAAAAAAATATTTTTTGCTAGAAAAGAATATAAAAAATTACAGAATTAAAATCGACGTAACTAGCAAAAAAATTAACGAAAGTGTAGTAGAGATTGATACTAATTTATATTTTGATCCCAAAAAAGAAGGATCGGATGACTTTAAAATCTCTTTGCTATTTTCGTCAATAATTAATTGTGAAAAAAAAATTGATGATAAAGAATTAGAAAAAATAGTATTAATTGATGTGCCTACAACAGTATATCCCGATATTAAAAAAATCATTTCTTCATTATTCGAAAAATCTGGCTTTAAAGAATTCAATCTTCCAGAAATGGACTTTAAAAAATTTTATGAAGATAAAAGAAAAAATTAAAAATAATTTTTTTTAAATTCTTGTTTTAAATAATTTTTATGATTTATTTTTTCCTGTTCTGTTGGTCTAACAACCACCTTTGAATAGCTCTGTTTAAGTTTTTTAAAACTTGATGGATCTTTTAAAAAATCACTACTTTCTTGAAAAATCAGAGAAGGTTCTTTCTGTTCAGTTAAATGAATGTAGACTTCTCTTAGCAGTTCACAGTCTAATAAGGCATTATGTTTTTTTCTTCTTGTTAGGTCTATGTTGAACTTTTTACATAAATTGTTTAAAGAATTTGAACCACTTGGAAATTTTGATCTAGCGATCTCGAGTGAATCAATTACATTTTTATTCTCTATAGTTTTTTTATTAATTTTTTTTAATTCATAGTTTAAAAAAGAAATATCAAATGGAGCATTATGTATAATTAACCTCTTTCCATGAATAAATTTGATAAGCTCATCAGCAATATCTGAAAATTTTTTCTTATCTTTTAGAATTTCATCAGTGTAACCATGTATTTTTATTGCATCTTCAGAAACTTTCCTTTCAGGATTAATAAGTGTGTGAAAAATCTTTTTCGTTGGAATAAGATCTTTTGTTTCTACACAGGCAATTTCAATTATTCTGTGTCCATCTTGAAGAGAAAGACCTGTGGTCTCTGTATCTAAAAATATTTCATTCATAATTTGCGCATTAATATTTTAACATTTTTTTTTAAAATTTTTAGAGACTTGTTATTATAAATAACATGATCGCTAATTCTAATTTTTTTACTTGGTTTAACTTGTCTGTTGTCTAAAATTGTGAATATCTTTTTATTTCCACCTTTTCGTAAGTATCTGCGTAATCTAATATTTTTATTAGCCCCAACAAATATGATGCGATCAAAGTATTTTACAAGCTTACTTTCAATTAAAAGTGGAATTTCAAATATTGAGAAACGAATACCCATCTTTGGCCTCATAAAAACTCTCATTTCTTTTCTGACCAATGGATGAATAATTAATTCCAGTTCTTTGAGTTTTTTTTTATCTTTTTTTATAAGATCTTTAATTTTTTTTTTTAAATTTTTTGTATTTTTTAATTTAAATTTTCTTTTAATTTTTTTGATAAAATATCTTTTTTTATATAAAGATTTGACTATTCTATCGGCAATAAAAAGCGGATATTTATTTTGGGATATTAGTTTGGCAACTGTCGATTTTCCTGATGCCAATGAACCTGTAATGCCTATCTTAATCATTATTTAATAATCTAAAAGTTTTGTCATCAGCTCTTGGCCTTGTTCCATGCCAAATCTCAAATGCCAGCTGAGCCTGATAAACAAACATGCTTTTGCCATTCTCGGTTTGATGACCAAATTCTTTTGCTTTTGAAAGAAATTTCGTTTTATCAGGATTATAAATAACATCATAAAATAATTTATTTGTTCCTGTTCCGGAATAATTTAGTTTTATTTCTTCGTCTTCTTGAAGGCCTAAACTTGTAGCATTAATTATCATATCAAAATTTGGAGTATCTCCCCAATTTACTATTTTTAGTTTTGGATAGACTTTTTTTAAATTTTGGGCTTTTTCTTTAGTTCTGTTACTTAAAATAATTTCTGAAACACCCATTTTTTTTAGTGCTAAAATAATTGAAGGAGCAACACCTCCCGCTCCCAAAATAAAAGCTTTTTTTCCTTTAACATTATAATTTATATGTTGTAGGGCATATTTAAATCCACCTACATCTGTATTGTCTCCAATAATTTTCCCGTTTTTCTTATAAATCGTATTTACAGATTGAGTTTCTTCTGCAACGGCAGTTAATTCGTTCATAAAAGGCATAACTGCTTTCTTAAATGGAACTGTTACGTTTATCCCGTCAATCTTTCCATTCATAATCCCATCAATTACTTCTTTAATATCATTTTCATTAAGCTGTTTTTTTTCATAAACGGCATCAATATTATTTTCTTTAATCCAATAGCTGTGAAGTTTTGGCGACAAAGAGTGTTGAATGGGATTTCCTATAACTAAATATTTTTTCATAACATTTATTTTAAATTGGACAAATATTCTTTAATTTTTTTAACCGGTAATCCCATGATTGTATTTTCGTCTCCTTCAATTTTTGAAAAAAGAGACCTTCCGTCTGCTTCTATTTGATAAACTCCATATGCATATAACTCTCTATCTTTTATTTTTGTTAAATACGATTTAATTTCGTCTGAATTAAGTTGTTTCATTGTCAAAGTAGAATCGTCTGTATAATTCCATATCATAGACCCATTTTTTGAAAAACAGACAGAACTAACTAGCTGATGTTTCTTCCCGTTTAATTTTTGTAATATGTTAAGAGCTTCGTCTCTGCTTTTCGGTTTTGAAATAAGTTCTCCTTCTAAATCAATAACGCTGTCTGCGCCCAGAACAAGTTCATTTGGTTTATTCATGCTTACTTTATTTGCTTTTAGTTCAGCTAGATTTTTTGATATTAATTTTGGCGTAACTTTTTCACTAAGTAAGGAAATTTTTATTTCATCCTCGTCTACATTAGAGGGTATAACCTTACAATCTATTTTGTGATTTTCTAAAATCTTTTTTCTTACTTCGCTTTTTGATGCTAAAATTATTTTCATTTACCTTTTCTAATATCATAAATTCTTATGATAGAAGCTGCTGTTTCTTCGATTGATTTTCTTGTTACATCTATCGTTGGCCAATTGTATTTTTTAAATAGTTTTTTTGAATCGTCTGTTTCTTTTTTTATTGATTCCACTTCTGTATAATTTTTTAGTTTAGTTTCATTCATTATGGATATTCTATTTTTTCTTATATCTGACAATCTTTCCGGATCAGCATATAGTCCAACAATACAAATTTTTAATTCTTTTTTTTTCAACTGGTCTGGGATTTCCTGTTGCATTACTAGAGGTATGTTCATTGTTTTGTATCCTCTGTTAGCAAGATACATAGATGTTGGTGTTTTTCCGGTTCTGCTAATTCCCAATAAAATAATTTCTGCTTTATTTATATCTTCTGTTTTTTTTCCGTCATCGTGTGACATGGTAAATTGGATGGCCTCTATCCTTTTATAATATTCTTCATCAAGAACGTGTTGGGCGCTAGGTTTGTGCGACGCTTTTTGATTAAGTAATTTAGAAAACGCCAATATCAAATTACCCAAAACACCAAAACAAGGAACTTTATTTTCATCACTTTTTTTTGCAATATATTTGGATAGTTTAGTTTCCACCATAGTATATAAAATAATAGGATTGTTTGAATTAGCACACTCCTTAACTATTTTATCAATTTGTTGCTCTGTTCTTACAAAAACAAATTCTTTTTTGTTATACTGAAAATTGGGAAACTGAGATTGTAATGCCAAAAATATTCTACCTAAAGTTTCCCCGGTTGAATCGGATACAAGGAAAATTTGATATTTATCTGTCATTATCTTTGTGAATAAGATTAGTATAAGTATTAGATATTAAGAACATTTATAAAATATTTTTTTTTAATAACATCAATTAACTATTTCTTAACAAGAAGTTATTGTGTTGATAATTTTATATATAATAATTTACACTGTGTATAATATAAAAAAAGATAAGTATTTAGTTAAATTTAATTAACTTAGTGTGTAGATAATATAGAAAATATACCCATTCCTTCTTAATAACATGACCTATTACAATTACTATATTTTATACTTATATTATTAATATATGAATAAATTAACAGATTGTATAACTAACAAAAATTCTTCTTATCTTCCCGTATGGTTTATGAGACAAGCTGGTAGATACTTACCTGAATTTAAAGAAATAAGAAAACAAAATCCAGATTTCATTAAATTATGTTTGAATGAAAGATTATCAGCTGAAATTTCACTTCAGCCTATTAGAAGATTTGATTTAGATGCTGTTATAATATTTTCTGATATTTTGATGATACCATATGGTCTTGGACAAAAAGTTGAATTTAAAAAAGGAATTGGTCCCATTTTAGGAGATTTAAATTTTAACGTTGTTCTTAACGCCAAACCAAATGATTTTATTGAAAAATTATCTCCAATTTATCAGGCGATAAAAAGAGTTAAAAAGGATATTAAAAATAAAAACCTTATTGGTTTTGTTGGAGCTCCATGGACATTGTTGGTATATATGTTGAATAAAGAATCCCCAAAAAATAACTTTGATATAAATAAGATTATTAAAAATAAAAATTTAATCAGAAATTTAATTCTAAAATTAGAAGATATTATTTTTTTACACGCAAAAGAACAAGTTAAAGCCGGAGCAGACATTATTCAGATATTTGATTCTTGGGCCGGCCTTTTACCAAAAGAAAAGCTTTCCGAGTATTGCTATATTCCTACTTCAAAAATAGTAAAAAATATAAAATCATTACAAGTCCCCATAATTTGTTTTCCAAAAGGAATTGGTGAAAATTATATTGATTTTTGTTCTATAGTTAAACCAAGCTGTATTAGCATAGATTATGAAGTTGATCCGCGATGGATAAAAAAAAAATTAGATGGAATACCAGTACAAGGAGGTCTAGATCCAAAAATATTATTAACAGCAGATAAAGAAAAAATTAAAAAAAGCACAGAACATTATCTCAATATATTTTCTGATTATCCCTATATATTTAATTTAGGACATGGGGTTTTGCCAGAAACAAAGCCTGAAACAATCCAATACATTATTGACATTATAAGAAATAAAAAAAGCTAAAATGAAAAAAGCAGTCATTTTGTTTAACCTTGGCGGCCCTGACAGTTTGGAGAGCGTTGAACCATTTTTATTTAACTTATTTAAAGATCCTGAAATAATTAGTATTCCTTCTATTTTTAGATATCCCTTAGCAAAATTTATTTCCAAAAAAAGAGCAACAACTGCAAAAAATATTTATAAAGAAATAGGAAACAGATCTCCAATTCTTGAATTAACCCAACAACAAGCAAGGAGCTTAGAGGACAATTTGCTCCAAAGTGGTAATTTTAAATGTTTCGTTGTTATGAGATGTTGGCATCCAAGAGCCGCAGAAGTAATTAAAAAAGTAAAAGAATATGATCCACAAGAAATAATATTGTTACCTTTGTACCCTCAGTATTCGGCAACTACCTCAGGGTCTTCTATTAATGAGTGGAAAAAGTTATGTAAAAAAGAAAATTATAAAGTTAAGACCAAAATAATATGCTGTTATCCTACAGAAAACTATTTTATTGAATCTCATGTTGTTTTAATTACAGAAACATTGAAAAATATAAAAGATAAAAATTTCAAATTAATTTTTTCAGCACATGGTTTGCCAGAGAGTAAGATTAAAAAGGGAGACCCATACCAGTGGCAAGTTGAGGAAACCGTAAAATCTATAATGATGAAACTTAAAAATAAGAATTTAGATTATGTTATTAGTTATCAAAGTAAAGTTGGGCCAATGAAATGGATAGGCCCTTCTACAGACGATGAAATTATTAAATACTCAAAAGAAAGAAAAGGAGTTATTATTGTTCCCGTGGCGTTTGTTTCAGAGCACTCCGAAACTTTAGTTGAATTAGATATTGAATATAAAAGATTAGCAGAAAAGAATGGTTGTAATTTTTATAAAAGAGTGCCAGCTTTAGGGATTGAAAAAAATTTTATCAAAGGATTGGAAAAATTAGTTTTAAAACCTGAAACAGAAAAAAATTTTGTTTCTTCTGTAATGTGTCCAAAAAAATTTAGAAAATGTCCATGCTTGGAAATAGACACCTGATATGAACATTTATTTATTATTTAAATCACTTCATTTAATCGCAGTCATATCCTGGATGGCAGGCCTTTTATATTTACCAAGAATTTTTGTATATCACGTAGAGAATAAAGAAAAAAAAGAGACCACAGATATATTTGAAGTGATGGAAAAAAGATTATTTTTTTACATCATGCGTCCAGCAATGATTTTTACTTGGATTTTTGGATTAATATTAATTTATATAAATGGAATAGAAGTTTTTTCTCAATTGTGGATACAAATAAAAATAGTCCTTGTAGTTTTGTTGTCAGTTTACAATGACTATCTCGGTAAATGCCTTGTATCATTAAAAAGCAACACTAATACCAGATCTTCAAAATTCTTCAGAATAATTAACGAAGTTCCCACTGTTTTGTTAATCGCAATAATATTTATTGTTGTTTTCAAGACTATTTAGGCTTGAATATTAATTTTAAATGACTATATTATTAGGAACTTACCTTAAAAAAAACAATCACTATGAACTTGCAAGAACTAAAGAAAAAAACGCCATCAGAGTTGATATCTCAAGCCGAAAAGCTTGGTATAGAGAATCCCAGCACTCTTAGAAAACAAGAAATTCTATTTTCTATTTTAAAAAAATTAGCTGACAAAAATGAACAAATTACCGGAGGTGGAGTTCTGGAAGTATTACAAGACGGTTTTGGTTTTTTAAGAGCAATAGAATCTAATTATTTACCTGGGCCTGATGATATTTATGTGAGTCCTAGCCAAATAAGAAGATTTGGATTGAGAACTGGAGATTCAGTAGAGGGAGAAATAAGAGCCCCCAAGGATGCAGAAAGATATTTTGCCTTATTAAAAGTTAATCAAATTAACTTTGAAGAGCCAGAAAAAGGAAGGAACAAAATAGCGTTTGATAATTTAACCCCGCTTTATCCAGATAATCAATTAAAAATGGAAGTAGAAAAAAATACAATTGAAAAAAAACCTGATCAAACCGCAAGATTAATTGATCTCGTAAGTCCGATTGGCAAAGGACAAAGGTCACTTATAATTTCACCACCTAAAGCTGGTAAAACAATTATTTTACAAAATATCGCTAATTCTTTAGAGGTAAATCATCCCGAATGTTATTTAATGGTTCTATTAATAGATGAGAGACCAGAAGAAGTTACGGATATGCAAAGAACAGTAAAGGGAGAGGTAATAAGTTCTACTTTTGACGAACCAGCTTCAAGACACGTTGCCGTCGCAGAAATGGTTATAGAAAAAGCAAAAAGATTAGTGGAACATAAAAAAGATGTAGTTATTTTATTAGACTCAATCACTAGATTGGGGAGAGCTTATAATGCCGTTGTTCCTAGTTCAGGAAAAGTATTAACTGGAGGTGTTGATGCAAATGCTCTTCAACGTCCTAAAAGATTTTTTGGTGCTGCGAGAAATGTAGAACAAGGTGGATCTCTAACCATTATATCAACCGCTTTAATAGATACAGGAAGTAGAATGGACGAAGTTATATTTGAAGAATTTAAAGGAACAGGTAATTCAGAGTTAATTCTTGATAGAAAAATTGCTGATAAAAGAATTTATCCAGCTATTGATATAACTCGTTCTGGTACAAGAAGAGAAGAACTTCTATTCAAGAAAGAAGATCTATCCAAAGTTAATGTTTTGAGAAGAATCATTAGCCCAATGGGCACAATGGACGGGATAGAATTTTTAATGGCCAAACTAAAAAATACCAAAAATAATGCAGACTTTTTTGTTTCAATGAACAAGCCGGGATAGCTTTAAGATCTAGAAGAGTTTCCAATATCTTCATTTTGAGACAGAATTTTCTTTTCCGGAGAAGTAGACATTTCCATTTTAACAGCTAAAAACCAAATTAGCATAATACCCAATACCCATGAAATTATTTGCCAAACCCAGATAGAAGGCATACCAAAAGACCATGTTTCTATATTGCCAGGTTTCCCAAAAATATTATTTCCAATAATCATACCTGGCCCTAAGGCAAAAAATAACCACGCTACTGTAACGATCCAAGCGCTTGGTTTTAAAGTTCTTCTAGCCAACGAGCTACTTTTATATTCCCCAATAAAATCATGAAATTTTTGTTTGTGATTAGTTTCTTTAGTATCTTGTGTGATAAACGAAATACTTACCGAAGCAATTAAATTAAAAAAAACACCCCAAAGAGAAGAATGAATTGTTAAAGGCCACTTGTTCCATTTTAAAAAATCACCAAATATTGTTTGAGCAAAGCTATCGGTACAAAATACTGTGAGAATACCCACGACAATACCTAGAGCAACGCCTTGTTTCGTTAACCAGGGGAAATAACATATTGCCAAAAGAGGCACAAACATTTGACAGGCTATTGCTAATGAAAAACTACCAAAATTTAAAATTGTTTCTGTAGATTGTAAAGAAAGAACTAGCGAAATGATAAAAAATAATCCAATTAATATTCTCGAAGAAAAAATTTGTGATTTATTACTCATATTTTTTAAAAAAAATTTTTTAATAATATCTCTATTAACAATTGCACTAGAACTTAAATAAAAATAACTAGTAGATTGGATTGCTGCAAAAGAACAAATAACCAATATGCCGAAAAGTAATGGAGAATAATCTCCTGTTATGTTAATTAAATTTGGAACAATGCCCAAAATCTTATTTGGAAACATATTTCCTGGAAGAATTTTTGATATATTGTTGCCGCTTGCATTGATAACTTCATTTCCTCCAAGTAAAATTGAACCAGCGCCTACCAAAATAGTAAAAAATATTAAAATAAATCCTATTAAAAAACCAGAAAACCAAATTTGTTGAGTAGCAAAGGGCGAAACTTCTCTACTGGAAAAGGTTAACATAGATAAATTGGGAGACATTTGAATTCCAGCAAGGGCAAAAACAAAACTAAAAATTAAAGAAGCTGTCCATGTGCCATGAGAAACTAATTGACTATCTAAAATCTCAGAAAATTTAATCGAGCCTGGTATAGCAAGATAGGCGTCGTAGCTTTCTTTGCTATTAAATATATTTTTTTTAATGTTAGAAATTCTTGATAAGCTTTCGTTTAACAAGTCCCAACCTCCAACTAAATCTAGAGTTATAAATCCAATGGTGATTATCCCAAAAACTAAAAAAAGAAAATGTAGTGTATCAATATAAAATAAAGACTTCATGCCCCCCAAACTTAAATAGCTTACTACTAACAGACCGATTAATAGCGATCCTGAACCAGAAGGAATCACATTGTTTGTTAGTATGCTAAAAACCATGCCACCAAAAAAAAGTTGCATAGCTATAAATGGAATTGCAAAGCCTAATGCTATAATTACAATCAAAATTCGCATTAAATCACTTTTGAAATAAGCAGATATCATTTCACCCGGTGTAAGGAATCCGTATTTTTTAGAAAGCATCCATTGTCTTTTTGAGAATAAAATTCCGATTAAAGGAATTCCAATTACGCACAACGATGTCATTGAATACGATAAACCATTAAAAAAAATTAAACTTGGATGAGCAAAAAATATCCAACCAGAAAAAATTATTCCTGTAGAGACAAGTATATAAACCCAACCCGGTAAATCCCTGTTATATATAAAAAAATCTACCGGAGTCGTTGTATGTTTTTGGGATTTGAATCCCCAGTACAAGCAGTAAAACCAATACAAGATCAAAAAAAGAACTAATGAATAAAATTTTGGACTCATTTTTTTATACAGATTTCTATTAAATTTTTCCCAAATTATCTATTAAATAAACGATAAATTTCTTTTGCTATGTCACTTTCTAGCGGAAATGATAACATACCCATCACATCATAACCCAAAATATATGGCATTGCATAAAATCTAAACATGTAAAAAAACCATGCAACGTATAATGGAACAAAAAGAGGAATTATGAAACTCGGGGTAATAAATCTGAACCATTTTATAATGGGATTGGTTAATTTAACAAAGGCCTTCATAAAAAAGAAATTAGAATCTTCTCTTTGAAAAATATTCATGGCAGATCTTCCTATGAGAGTCCACATAATGATTCCAAGAATATAGTCTAAAACTAAAACCCAAATTGGCATAACCTAAATTAGCATGTGAGATTAATTGCTCAAAGCAAAAAAAAAGGGGCGATTTTATTCGCCCCTTTATAATAAAATAATTTTTATTTAATGTTGTTTTCCAAGAATAGCTCTTCCGCTAGGAACCCTAACGTCATC